>ULSV01021448.1_pt1 | contig 206553 bp, 150 predicted proteins | sample 1956991 | NCBI WGS metagenome assembly ULSV01 (sample SAMEA4835717, study PRJEB28245) | human gut metagenome | biome: gut microbiome; material: fecal sample | place: Denmark | collected 2008 | reverse complement strand
GTTCTTCTTGAACTAGCTATTTTAAAGATTGGAATACTGTTTTTGTTTACAAAATCAATGTAGGTAAAAAGTTGTATAAAATGTTTTGATGTGACTGTTTGGAAGGATTGATTAATAGCTTATTCACATTATAAAATAACGAATATGCCAAATGCAAAAAAAACGCTTTCATTGGTGAATTATTGCATTGTACTTTTTGTGTACTGCTTTTGCAATGGTTCAAAGTCGGAGGGTACTATCAGAGTATCAATCCTCTATAATGATGCCGCTTTTAATGATAATTTCATGCTATCACCTGTTCCTCCCTTTTGAAGATATTCGAAAGGATAGAGGATAATCTTCCCCACTCTTCTATTTAAAGGATAAAATGACAAGTTGTTAATCTGGACATATAGGAATTATTTGTCTGCGGGTGTCTATTGTATCTTGACTTTAGATTTGCATATTTATAATTTCTGGGACGATTATAACTGTTTGAAAAGGAAAAGTATTATTCAATTCTTTTCCTACAGGATTAACTATGTCGGAGATTTTATCTATTCGTAAATATTATAGATTTTATTGATTATATATAGAGGTTTTGTTTTAGCGGATTAGGGAATGTCATGTATCGCTGATTCGCGTATTTATTAATTAAATTTGTTAGAATTATGAGAAAATTGTTTCAATGTTTATTCCTGCTGAGCGCAGTAGTCTTGGCCGGGAGTATGTGGAGCTGTTCGGATGATGACGACCAACCGGGCACTAATGGGGAAGATTCTACTTTAGGAGTAGAAGCGCCTGCTTCGGATGCCGTGTTTGCAACTTCAGCTACTTTCAAGTTAAGCACCAAAGGGGCCGAATCGTATGTTTATAAAGCTGTGGAAGGTGCCAATGCTGCTGAACCTGACCCTGTTGTGGTCTATGCTGAGGCACAAGAGAGTGGAACTATTGTAGCCGTTACCGGTGACACGGACGAAGCTCTGGTGGCTGGCTTGGAAGGCAACAAAACATATACGGTATTTTTTATCTTCAAGGTGGGTGATGAGTATAAGATTTACTCACAGGAGATTAATACACCGGAGTACTCGCAGCTGGTGACGATTATAAAGACGGATATGTCCTCTATGACACTGCATGTGGAGGTGCCTGATGATGTCTATTACTCTTTAGGATTTATTGATAAGGAAAAATATGAGGCCTATAAGATACAATATGGAAGATCGGATATCGATTATGTAGTGGTAAGCCCCTATGGAGGTATGAAGAATCCCCGTTATAAAGGTCCTCAAAATATTACGATAGCAAATGGTGTTAATGCTTATGCCGGTGCTTTAAATGAAAAGGACTATGACGATGATGTTTATCCGTATGAAGTACATCCGGGAACTGGATATGTTGTTTTTGTCGCTCAATGTAATGAGGATGGTTCTTCTGAGGGGTTTGTGAACTATATTGATAATGGTGGCGGTGACGATGATGGCCCCATTTTAGGCTCCAAACTACCTAATGTGAAGGAATATACTGAAGAAAAGCCGGTTAGCGAGAATATGGAATTCACGGGATTTTGTGCAAAAACCGTTCTGGTTACTCAAGAACCAAATCAAGGCAGCGGTAATGTAATGATCCATGTTGACCGGGTAACGGAAAAGACTGCTGTGGTTACTTTGACTCCGACTGACGATGTTTATCGATATGTGGTTAATGTGTCTACTAGCGAAGAAGCCGAAACTTTGATTCCTCTTCTCGGCGGTGAGGAGACTTGGCAAGCCTATATTTTGAGTTCCGGCCGTGTGTTTGACGGTGCGCAACAATTGTCTTTCGAATTAAGTCCGGGAGTAAGCTATAGACTATCGGTTGTTGCTCTATATAATGAAGAATCAACAGTACAGACATTCCATGAGGAAGATGGCATTAAAGCCATTGTTTCTGATAAACCGGCTGTAGAGTTTAAAGTGACCCCATTGGCCTTGGAGAATCCTTATCAGATAGGTTTCAATATTAAAGCTCCTAATGCTGATTGTGCCGGATTTAAGTATATCATTAATTATACCAAGGAGTGGTATCCCGTGTTCAAACAACTGGAAGAAAGCGGAATGGAAGGAACTAAAGTAGAAGAAAAAATTGCTACAATGATGTCAAGTTTCGGACAACCTGTTAATGATCCTGAGATTTTGGGCAAGATTAATAGCAGTGAAGGTTGTGATCTATACTTCACTTCAATGGACGATATTGAAAGTTGGCTTATCCTGGAATCTTACAATTCGGATGAAAAGACTAAACTGTTCTATGATGGCTCTGATTATAGAGTCAAGTCGGCTCCGCTGAAACCGGAAGAACCGGTGAATAGCGAATTGTTCAGCAAACTGCAAGGTACTTGGAATGCAACAATAACCAAACCGGGTGAAGGAAACAAACCTCTGACAATGCCTGTTACAATCGCTGCCGGTCCTGAGAAAATAGCTTCATTGCCCGAAGATGTGAAAACTCATCTGATAACTTACTACATGGATAAGAAGCATTATACAAAAGAGGCTGCTGAAGAACTTGTGCTTGATCTCTTTGCACAGTATCAGGAAAGAGCTGCATACTATACCCAGAAATATAAGAATATGAATTGCCTGGTGGGTACAGGATTCTCTTATAGCTCTGTTTATGCACCTTTTGCCAGCCCGTGGGATTTATTCCAGTCAACTTCATATTCTTCTTATGATACGGATGAGATGTTCCGCGATTATGGACCTAAGCTGTTCTTCCAGATAGGAAAAGATGAAGAAGGCAAGGATAAGGTTACGGTTGTATCAACGCTGGTTGACCCGTCGACCGGTTACTATGCTCGTTATATTGACCCGATGTCCGACTGGGCGTATACTCTGAACTTATATGCATACGACGCTAACCTTGCTACCAGCTTCTATATGTCCGATTTCCCGGTAGAAATGTCTGCTGATATGAATACAATGACTATTAAGCCGATTGAGCAAGATGGTGTAACGTATACTCCAAGTATTGCAATTCAATATTCTCAAGGTGGAACCCTGTCATGGGGATATCAGGTTGATGGAACCGGCATAGTTCTGACACGTGCTGCAGAGAATGCTGCACCGGCCAATGCTACACGTAGCATTTCTACTACAGTACTGCCTGAAGTTGCTCCTAATAACGGTAGTCACTTCCGCAGAACTCGTTCTCCTTTCGGATATGTTCCGATGGAACCGGTAGAACTGGAGATATCGTCTGGAAGTCTTACCAAGAAGAACCTGAAGAAATAATTTAGCATCATTATAAAGAACTTCTATGGGAGAGCCCTCCCTTAGAGGTTCTTTTAATATTTTGGTTATGAATAAATTAATTTATATTGTCTTTTTTCTCCTTTTCACCGTAGCGGCTTCTGCGCAAGATGCGTGGCCGGATGTGAAAGTTGAGAATGCGAAAGGTGAAGTAGTCAGCACACAGAATATACTGGGCGGGAAACCGGCGATTGTTTCTTTCTGGGGTGTTACCTGCAAGCCTTGCATGACAGAACTGAACACGCTGAACGAACTGATGGAAGAGTGGCAAGAGGAAGTTGATTTCAACATTATCGCTGTTTCCATTGACGACAGCCGTTTCACGGCGCGGGCACGTTCCATGGCAAAAGGATTTGACTGGAATTTTATCTGCCTCTTTGATAAGAACCAAGATCTGAAGCGTGCGATGAATGTGATGCTGACACCGCAGACATTCGTTGTGGATGGCAATGGAAAAGTGGTTTATGCACATACCGGTTATACGCCGGGCAGTGAATATGAATTGTTGGAGCAACTTAAAGCAATCGGCAAATAATGAAACAGGTTTTATTCTTATTGTTGTTAGTCGGCATCTGTATGCCGGAAGCAGCGGCACAGAGCAAAGGACATTTGACCGGAGGACTGGAATCGAATAGCATCTATTATGTGAAAGACAGCAAGCTGAAAGATGCCGGAAGTGTATATCCCGACGACCACTTCGGAAGCAATAACTACCTGAAACTTGATTATACACAGGGAAAATTCAGTGCAGGGATTCAGTTGGAAGGCTATTTGCCTGCTCTGCAAGGATATGATATTGGAGTATACGGTGACAAGAAAGCACTTCTGGGTGTGAAATACATCAGTTGGCAGGATGAAAACTTCGGTTTCCGTGCGGGAGATATCTTCGAACAGTTTGGTTCGGGAATGATATTCCGTAGTTTTGAGGACCGTACTCTGGGCATTAACAATTCAGTTGAAGGACTTTTCGGGTCGTATTCTTATCAGGATTATATCACAGTGAAAGGATTGTATGGGCGTCCGCGCCTGTATACCGACTATGCTGACTCGTGGGTGCGGGGGGCTGACCTCAGCATTTCTCTCGCCAGCATTGCCAATTGGCAGGGAATTCTGCTGAATGTGGAAGGAAGCTACGTGAATAGGAATGAAGAGTTGACTGAGGAATTGGAGAGCGTAGCGAAGCCTAATGTAGATATGTATTCGGCACGTGCCAACTTTGACTGGAATGGTCTGAATGGCCGTGTGGAGTATGTAGGAAAAGGTAAAGATGTATCGCCTGTCTTGATGGGGACTACCGCCAAAGGGCATGGCTTATTGGCCGAGTTGGGCTACAGTAATAAGGGATTCTCTATCTTGGGTACTTACCGTGAACTGAAGTATATGAGTACGAAACTCTCGCTCACAGGAAACGGGGTGGGGAATATCCTCAACTATCTGCCGGCTTTAACGCGCCAGTATACTTATATGCTTGCCAATCTGAATCCTTACCAAAGTAACGGTGAAGGAGAGAAAGGCGGACAAGTGGATGTGTACTACTCTCTGCGTAACAAGAACGACCGCAGCAAATATTGGAACTTCCATGCCAACGGGTCTATGTTCTATTCGGATAAAGCGACCACGGTAAAATCGCGTCTGTTGTGGCGGGATATCAATGCGGATGTGGAACGCCAGTGGAACAAGCAACTGAAAACGACTTTCCTGGTATCGGTGCAGGAATGGAGCCCTACTCACGGTATGGACGACAAGACTTATGTGTCGAATATATTTGTATTGGACGGACAGTATAAACTGGACAAGAAAAAGTCGATACGTGCCGAAGTGCAGTACCTTTATTCACAGGATTATGAGAAGGATTGGATTGCGGGTTTGATTGAATTCAACCTGGCACCTCGCTGGAGTTTCTCGTTGAGCGATATGTATAATATGGGTACTACGGAAGTGCACTATTACAATGGCTCAGTGAGCTATACTCGCAAAAACACACGCCTGCAGTTAAGCTATGGCCGCAATCGTGCCGGATTTATTTGTTCGGGAGGCGTATGCCGCTATACTCCCGCTTACACAGGGGCTAATCTAACATTAACTACTTCATTCTAAAAAAACAAGACTTATGAATAAATATTGGAATTTATTATTGTGTTCATTTCTGTTGGTATTTACTGCAGCTTGTTCGGGCAACTCCGACGATGAACCGGAAGGAGAGACAGGCGAACTGACGTTAATCTCTTCGGCTACTTACATTGAGAATAATGGAACGGATCAGGCTGTATTTACAGTGCTGAAAGGCAAAAAGGATGTCACGGCTGAGGCTAAGATTTACCAGAAGAAAGGTTCAAGTTTCGAACTTCTGCCTTCTGCCTCCTTCTCTTCGAAGACGCAGGGCGACTATTCTTTCTTCGCCAGCTATAATAACGAGAAATCTCCCACAGTCGTAGTGGTGGTGACCAGTGGTATGCTGGATTTGCCCGACGACCCGCAACCGAGCAAGTTCGAAGGATTCAAACACCGCTTGCTGGCAGTGCAGGGCACAAGCCTGGGGTGTACATATTGCCCTCTTATGATTGCCGGGCTTACTGAGTATGCCAAGCTGGAAGAGAGTAAAAACACTGTATTGGTGGCCGCACACTGCATAATGGAGGGTGATGACATGATTTCAGCATACAGCACTGCTGTAGCAAGGAGCATGAATTTCCATACGATAGGTGTGCCGATTGTGCTCTTCAATATGCGCTCAGTCAGTGAACGTGTTGAACTCAAAACAGGTGATACACCCTCTTCTGTAGCTACGCGCATCCAATCAACTGCCCAGACATTGTTGAAGGCGGAAGCCAATACTGGTATCAGTGCTGCCGTTTCGGGCACTGAGGCTTCCGGATCCATCAAGGTGACTGCTGCGGTCAAAGTAGGCAAGACCGGGAAATATCGTATCTCTGCATGGGTAGTAGAGGATGACATTTATGCAACCGGACAGTTGAACAGTTATCCTGCATTGGAAGCCAATTATGACTTCACACATCACAGCAATGTATTGCGTTGCATTTCTTCGTCCGATCCGGTGACAGGCGTAAATCTGGGTGGAAAAACCGAATGCAAGGCCGGTGAGACGTTAAAGTACTCTTACGAATTCAGTCTGAAAGACATGACAGTTGCCAACCTGGCTAAAGCTCGTGTGGTGTTTATCGTAACCCAAAATGAAAGCGGATCACGCTATACGGTGGACAATGCAGTTAGCTGCGGATTGAACAGCCAGGTGAAATTTGAATATAAATAAAATAAAGCAAGAGAATGAAACTGAAATATTTATTCTTACTGTTGGCAGTTGCATTATTCAGTGGCTGTTCGGAAGATGATGAAGATCCTGTCCTTACTTTGCAGAAATCGGAATTGGCGGCTACTGCAGAAGGGGGAGAGTATACTATAGAAGTGGCAAGTACCAGTGCATGGACTATTTCTGCTGCACCGTCATGGGTAGCTGCGGAAAGCTCGGCTACACAAGACAAACTGGTGCTGAAGGTAAGTGAGAATCTGGGGCAAGACAGCCGTTCGGCAGACGTTACGCTGACCAATGCCGAGAACCTTTCGCAGAAGGTGACGATTAAGCAGGATGCTTATGCCTTCAGTGAAAATCATTTCTATAAGTTGCCTGTGGTTTTCCATGTTCTTTATTGGAATGAAAACAATAAGTATCACTATGTGGAAAAAGGGCATTTGCAGAAAGTGCTGGATAGTGTGAACCAGTATTATGATAATTGTGGCGCTGCCATGAACTTTGATTTTGTGATGGCTACGGAAGACCCGGATGGCAATAAGCTGGAAGAACCGGGAGTCAGCCGCGAGAAGTGGCAATACACAACAATGGATCCTTCTGCATTTATGGGTAGCGGCGATAAAAAGTATAAGGATATATTGTGGGATCCGAGTAAATATATCAATGTGGTCCTATACAATTTCTCTGATGAGCTGGTGCTTGGCATTGCCCAGTTCCCATGGTTGCCCGAGCCTTTCGAGATGGAGGGTATCAGCCAGGTGAAGAAGGGAGCCAACTTGAATGAGAACCCCTATCCGCAATGTGTGAGCATTAATAACAAATATATTTACGACATTCCGAAGGGTGCAAACGACTATTCAATGTCGGATGTTGTTGGGACACTTTCTCATGAATTGGGACACTTCCTGGGATTGTATCATGCATTCAATCAGTTGCTGAATGGCAATACGAACAGTAACGAAGATTCTGATTATTGCACAGACACTCCACCTTACAACAAGTATCTGTATGACGTCAAACTGACGAACTATCTGACATATTACGGCGATATCACTAAGACCACTTCTGACGGATATAAAGAGCTTGTGATGCGTACTCATAGCAAGACAGGTGAGAAGTTCCGTTCAACCAATATCATGGATTATGCCATTTCGGATGCCAATGCGTTCACAGCAGAACAGGCTGCACGGGTGAAATACATTCTGCACCATGCGGTTTTTGTTCCGGGTCCGAAGGATTATACCGGCACCGACTTCACAACCACAAGACATAATACTTCTGATTTCCGTTTTACTCCTCAATTCATAGAATAAGAAGGGAAAACAGGAAACTCAGCGATGCTTCAGATTGAAATGCGGGAAGAACGGAGAATTTATTTGATTCTCCGCGCTTCCCGCACTTTTTAGGTATCTATTCTTCTATAAGTTAGTAACCCTTTACTTATCAGTATATTCCAGACAACTCACCGTACCGTCCATTGTCATCACAATCACCTTCCCTTTTCCTGCATTTTTCAGGGAAGTAATGGCCGAATGAGAAATCTTGTGAGACCATGCGATGCCGCTTCCGTCCGCCTTCACGGCATGCAGTACGCCAAACTCGGTAGGGATGAAAACCAGCTGTCCGGTTGTTTCCATGCGGGTGGGGATGAAATTGCTTTCGTATGGCATAACTGTGCTCCAGAGTGAGTGATACTTGCCGTGAGCAATATCCACAGCAGTGATCGTGTTCTTAATCCCCTTCACATACATGGTTTTTCCGTCCGGTGAAAAGCCGAGTGACTCCCGACCTTTGGCTTCGTCGGATGCCCAGATTATTTCTCCGTTTCCGGGTTGGAAGGCCCGGACGAAGTAATCGGAACTGAGGACTATGACTTGTTCAGCTTTCTTGTTTTGCTCGGTGTAAGGCAGCACTACCGGCCAGCAAGCGCCGGGTGAGAAGTATCTGCCACGCTTGGTATCGAACTCCCAGACTTTTTTCCCGTCCTTCCGGTCGATGGCGTAGAACATGGCACCCCAGGTTCCTACGTACACACGTTCCTTGTCTACTGCGGGGCGTGCTTCTATGTAGCCTTGCAATCCGTCACAAGTCCAGTTTACGCTGCCGTCCGCCAGTTTCAGCGAATAGAACTTGCCATTGCTGCTGCCTATGTAGATAGTTTCATCGGCAACGACAGGACAAGCGACAATCGGATAGTTGGTGTTGTACTTCCAGCGCACTGTGCCTTGCTTCCTATCCAAAGCATAGATAAAACCGTCGCAGGAAGAAACAATCACGAGTTTCGGTGTAATGAAAGGAGCGGAGAAGATTTTATTTCCGGTGATGTAAGTCCACAAAGTCTTACCATTGGTGGCGTTCAGCGCATGAACCACACCTGCGGTATTGGTGTAAACATACAGGTTACCGTCGATGCTCCCCTGTGAGGCTACATCAGTAACATCCTTGAGCCTCCAGACCTCACTGACTGACGGATAAGCGGCATTGACGCTAAAATCCGGACGATAATAAACGGTATCTTTCCTTTCGTGCAGGGGTGCCAGATTGATAGTAGTCCAGGCCGGGCGCGTTTCGCTCTTGATGATGCGTTCGCGGAATTCCAGTTTATCTCCGTGCAGGGTAACGAGGTTGTAGCCTCCTATCGGGTCTTTCCTTCTCAGGGAGGAACGGCCGATGACGGCGGGAATACCTTCCGCATCATAGGCACGGTTCACGTGCAGATGTCCGCCAAGGATGGCTTGGATATTGCGTGTTTTAAGAATATCGACCACCTCATACCAATTGCTTAAATCCCGGTCGATAGGAAAGTGATTGATGAAGATGATGGGTTGCTCCGGAGGAGTGGCGCGTACAATGGAGTCGAGCCACAGGATTTCTTCACGCGGAATGTGGGGTGGTCCCATGCGGAGGCTCGGTCCGGCACCGCAACCGATGAAGCGCACCCCTTGCCAATCGTAATAAAAATGGGATGCCCGGAAAATCTTGTCGAACATGGTACAGCCGTTTTCACTCCAGTTCACATCATGATTGCCCGGCAGCAGGAAATAGGGCTTGCGGAAATTCTTCAGAATCTCCTGCAACAGGTGGAATTCTTTCGTATCACCGAATTCCGTTACATCACCACTGAGAATGGTGAAGTCTACAGCCGGATTGGCATTGATGTCTTCAATGGATTGCCGCAGGTCATCTTCGGCATAAGTGAAAGAATTGAGATGTACATCGCTGAGCCAGGCGAAAGTAAAGGCTCGTTCTTTGCCGTCTTGCCCGTAGGAGAGGACTGACAGCGCCATCACGCAGACGGCCAATAAAACTCTTTTCATAAATCTTTGGGGGTATTAGTAAGTGTTCCCCCAAAGATATGGATTTTTTGGTTAAAACCAACTTAGTCAATAGTCAAAAAGTACTCATTCAGGTTCTGGGTTGGCTTCAGGTCCAGTTTCTTCCTTAACCGGTACCGGTTATTTTCCACCGCACGGACGGAGAGATTCATCAAGGAAGCGATATCCTTCGTCTCCAGGTTCAGTTTGAGGCAGGCACAAAGACGCAGGTCGTTGTTGGTGAGTTGCGGATGTATCTCTTTCAGCCGTTTGAAGAAGTTACGATGCTTCTGCTCGAACTTGATGAGGAACATTTTCCAGTCGTCCTCCGTATCGAGGTTGTTGGCAAGCAGGATGTTTATCTTCTGATAGAGGGGCAGCAATCCCTTCTGTGTATTCTTGGCGCAGATTTCATCTACTATATCCTTCAACTTCAGAATGAGTTCGTTCTTATGGATAATGAAAGAAGTTTGGGTGAAAATTTCGGCATCCTTCTCTTCTATCTCATTTTGCAACTGCTCGTTCACCATACGCAGATACCTCGCCTCCTGTGCTTTCAACCTGCGCAGATGCTTGGCTTGCAGGCGCCGCTTCGTCAAATAGAAGGCACCCAACAGGGTAGTGATAGTGAGTACCCCGCAGGTGAGATACCACCAGACAGTATTATACCACGGAGGCAGTACTTCAAAATTCAGCAGCGTATCCGGTGAATAGTTGTTCAGGCCATCCGTCGTGCGTAGGCGCAAAGTATATTTGCCTTGGGGAAGACGGGCATAAGAGACGCTGTTCAGACGTTTGGGAGCACTCCAGGTGCTGTCCATCTCCATCAACTGATATTGCACGAAGAGATTTTCGGCAAAGGCGGTATTGACGGAAAAGCCGATGGTGACTGTGTTATCTTCATACGCCACCTGGATATCCCGGCTCAAATCCATAAATCCGGCGTTCAGTTCTCTTCCCGTATGCACAAACTCAAGGTTGGGAGCCGACAATTGTACGGTCTGCCGCTTGCTGCGGTGGGAGTTGTGGAGGATGAATCCGGCATCCAGGCAGATGAGCGACAGAGAGTCGTTGAGGACAGAAGCGTTTTCGAAAGCGGTGATGAGCGAAAGGTTGTCCGCCTCCACCTTATAGGCTTCCCGGATGCGGGCGATGTAGCCGTCGTAGAAGAAACGGTAGACGGATGAACCGGTGATGGCCCAATTCTCCTCGCTGTCAATCGGCACAATTCTTTTGAGGTCATATATCGCTTCGAAGCAACGGTTCAGATGCTGCTCAAGTTGCAGGTTATCGTTAATTTCATCGTAGATGTAAAAACGGTTGTTACCCAGAAAGAGGATGCGTCCGCCCGATTTGAACAATTGCAGGTGGGAAGGCAGCGAATTGTTTTTCTCATTGCCATAATAGGTATAGTAGCGGAAAGAATTCAACTCATCATTCAGTCGGCACTTGTAGACACCCCGGCTGGCGGTTTCCAGCCAGATATTTCCCAAGTGGTCCGTTTCGGCATTGTATATCGGGTCCGAAATCTGCCTCATGGCGTTCAGTTCTCCGGTAGACTTGTTCAATATCAGCATCTCTTCGTAGGTGATGATAATCTGTATAGGTTTGCCGTTGATATTCGCATCGAGGGTGCGGAAGACTCCCGTATTGATGCGATAGGGATGCCGGATGTGCAGATCGGGAAGAATTTCGAGCAACCCGTTGGTGTGTGAGCAAAGCAGACGTCCGTCAGTTTGCTGGAAAGACCATACTTGCCCCTGGGTACCCTCTATCAGTTTGAGGGAAGAAAAGATGTCCAGGTCGTTGAGTCTGCTTTGCGGAGTGTAATATACGCCTTGGTTGGTGCCGATAAACAGATGGTCGTTCCAGACAGTGGCACTGTAGACGCCTCCGAAACCGCCGTCCGTAGACCGGTAATAGCTTAGTCCGTCCGTATAGCGGATATAGGCCAGCCCGCGGTCCAGTGCCACCCAGATGTTGTTCTGATTGTCCTCGTAGAGTGAAAGGACGGTGTTGTTCTGCAGAGTGTTGGCGCTGGAGAAGTGATTGAGGATGTTTCCCTCGGTATCGACCTCGTACACCCCGCTGAGTTGCGTACCCAGGTAATAGGTATTCCGTTTGGCGGAATAGATGGCGCAGTTCAGTTCCTGCCCTGCCAGTTGGCGTGAGAGGGAGAGATTCCAGGGGATGAAGTTTTTCCGGTCGTAGAGGTATATTTCGCCGGTGGAAGTACCTACCAGATAGCGATCGGTGCCATAAGGCAGAATGACCCGTGTGGTGGTACCGTTCAGGAATTCGCTGCCGGGCATCCGGATGAGTTTGCCGTTATCCAGTTGGTAGAGTGCTCCGTACATCTCCTGTACCCAATATTCGTTGCGCACTTTCAGCAACAGGAGGAAAGCATTCGGACCTTCAACCGGAGTGACTGTCTGGTGGTCGTATACATATATGTGGCTGAAAGACTGGAAATAAACTTTCTCCCCGTCTATCCAGATGCGCCAAAAACTTTGATTGTCCAGGGGATTTTCCCCTTTGATCATGCTCTTCAAAGAGGTGTATTTCAGTTCTCCCGACTGGTCGCGGTCCCATCGTCCCAAGTCTTCGGAACCACCGCTATAAATGGTCTGATGGTCTGCTACGGCTATGGCACGCACGAGGTCGGCGTTAGGCGTCTGAAAGAGTTTCCACTCCATGCCGTCGGATGCCAGCAGGCCGATGCTGTTGCCGAAGTACATGATGCCTTTCTCGTCCTGTCCGATAGACCAGTTTTTGTTGGCTGCATGATATTTGTCACGTGAGAGATTGGATACATAAGGCTTCTGGTTGGCAATTATCGGTATGCAGGTGAAAAGACACGCAAAGGTGACTAATAAGTGCTTTCGAATGTCCATAATAGGTTGAATAAAGGTTAGTGAAGGCTTTCGACCTTACTGTTTTTTCTTGGGACAAAGATAGTTAATTTAAGGTTAGTGCAAAAATATGGGGGTATTTCTTATCACTGTCACGGGGAGGGGAGTGCCGGCTATGCTTCTGAGCTGATTTGTGACGGACTCTAAGGTAAGTAGGGGCAGGCTGAGGTTATACTTGTGACTATCATCAATACGGATGATGGTAGGCATCAATACGGATGATGGTAGGCATCAATACGGATGATGATGGGCATCAATACGGATGATGATGGGCATCAATACGGATGATGATAGGCATCAATACGGATGATGATATCTTCAAGTATAACCTTGCCCTGTCTCTGTTTAGCTCTTTGCCCGGCTGACTCAGAATCCCAGCTTCTTTAGTCCTGCCTGCACATCGGGATGGCTCATGAAGAGTTTCCAGAGCAGACCGCTCCGGTAGTTCTCTATCATGACGGCTATCGGACCTTGGTCGATGGCAAGGTATCGTTTGGGATACCAGTCTTCCGTCTCACTGAAAGCATCATAGAACCCATACGGACCGAATACTTTGTCGCCCATGCCATAAAGATGCCGCATCACTTCCAGCGAATATTCCGGAGTGTAGACAATGGATGAAAGGGCGGCGGTGGGGGAGATGACGCTCAGGTCGTCCTGTTCATCGGGCTTGTGGGCAACGTATCCGTTGACGGAATAGCTGGCGGTCAGTCCCCAGCAGTCGGGACCGAAACCTTTCCAGTTCTTCGGGTTGCGGATGCAGTAGGCGCGGTTGACGAGAGTCAGGTTACGCATTTCGTCGAAATAGCTGGCACAGTATTCATCTTTCAACCCTGTCGGATTCAGACCGAGGAAAGAGTAATGGGCCCAGAAGAGGGGACTGGCTTCGCAACCCTGGTAGCGCAGGTGCAGGTCGATGCCCTCCACTTTGTGGGGAGCGACGATGGCGCCGTTCTGTGCCCAGCCCTCGTGATAGACGGCGGCAGGAACGCCATGTGTGGGCGAGGCGGCGGCAAGAATGTACAGGATGAGACACTCGTTGTAGCCGTGGACGGGGAAGTTCATTTCCCAACCGTACTCCGGGCTCCAATGCCAGTAGAGCACATTCTGCTCGTCCTGTCGGTAGAAGTTCCATTCTACGTCACGCCAAAGGGTATCGATACGCCGTGCGAGGGCTTGTTCTTCGGAGGAACCGTTGATGTAATATTGATGTACGGCAAGCAATCCCTGCATGAGGAAGGCGGTTTCTACGAGATCGCCGCCGTTGTCTTTTCGTCCGAAAGGCTTCACCTTGCCGGTTTCTCCATACCACCAATGGGGATAGACACCGTGAAAGCGGTCGGCCGTCTCAAGGAAGGAGACAATCTTTTCCATACGGGCAAGTCCCTCGCTGCGGGTGACGTAGCCGCGGTCGATACCGGCCAAAATGGCCATAATGCCGAAACCACTGCCGCCGGAGGTCACAACGTTCCGGTCGTCTTCGGGATAGACGCCGTCCATGTGGATGCGCTCGGGGGCGAGGCCGCTGTTGGGCTCGGCGCCGTCCCAGAAGTAATTGAAAGTACTCCGCTGTACGGTATCCATCAGGGCTTCGTCGCTCATCGGAACCGGCTGGCTGTCGGGATTTTTGCATTGTGTGAAGACCGGCAACAGCAGGAGGAATAGTAGGCTATGGTACATCTTCATAGTTATACTTATTGAAGTGTTAAATCAACGAGAACAGGGCAGTGGTCGGAGAGGAAACCGTTCTCCGGGGCATCCTGGATGACACGGTAACGGGTGGCTTTCGTTCCGCCGGTTGCAAATACGTAGTCCAACAATACGCGTTCTTCTGCCGGCAGGCGTCCGAAGTCGTGGAAAGACCAGGATGGACCATAGGTGACGGTTGCCGTTTTCGCGGTGTTTTCCATTCCTCCTTTTTCCAGAGTCTGCAAGGGGGCTTCATCAGGTGTACAGTTGAAGTCGCCGGTGATGACGGCAGGCATACCCGGAGCTATTTCTCCGATTTTATTCAAGATGAGCTGTACACCTTCTTTACGGGCTATTGCTCCGTCGTTATCCAAGTGGGTATTGAAGAAGACGAGTTTCTTTCCGTTGCTCTTTTCTTGCAGGATGGCCCAGGTGGTGATGCGGTTGTAAGAGGCGTCCCAGCCTTTGATGCCGATGGTTTCGGGCTGTTCACTGAGAGAGAAATTGCCGTATTCTACGAGGGTGAACCGTCCGGTATTGAAGAATATCGGGCAGTATTCGCCTGCCTCCTTGCCATCGTCGCGTCCCACGCCCAAAGCAGTATATTGTGGAAGACCTTGTTTCAGGTCTTCCATCTGGTTATGGCATACTTCCTGCATACCCAGCAGGTCGGGTTGATAATAGGCAATCATCCGGCAGACGTTGTCTTTACGGTATTTCCAGTTGTTGGCGCTGTCAGAGGGGGCATCCAGGCGGATGTTGAAAGTCATGACTTCCAGAGGTCGCTCATTCCGGGCTGTATGGCTTTTACAGCCGCAGAGGAATAGCAGGCCGCAGATGCAGGTAAGTAAAACCGTGTGTTTCATGTTTTCTTGTTTTTAATTGAGTAATTATTTTAGGGTCAATCGTGCTGTTTTTACTGCCTGGCTGCTACCGCCGATCATTATGTCGAAGTCTCCCGGTTCGGCCACATGATTGAGGTCGTAGTCGTAGAAACGTAATAATTCAGGAGTTATCTTGAAAGATATCGTCTTGCTTTCGCCGGCTTTGATGAAGACTTTCTCGAAGCCTTTCAACTCCTTTACCGGGCGGGTGATGCTTCCTACAAGGTCGCGGATGTAGAGCTGTACGACTTCCGCACCGTCGCGTTTGCCGGTGTTGGTTACGCTGACTGTGGCAGTGACGGAGCCGTCTTGTCCCATAACCGTTTTATCCAGAGTGATGTCACTGTACCGGAAAGTGGTGTATGACAAACCGTAGCCAAACGGATACAGCGGTTCATTATCCACATCCAGATAATTGCTGCGGAACTTCTCGAACCATTTGCCTTCTGCCAGTGGGCGTCCGGTATTCTTGTGATTATAGAACAAAGGTATCTGTCCCACATTCTTCGGGAATGTCATTGTCAGCTTGCCACTTGGGTTTACGTCGCCAAACAGTACGTCACCGATAGCGTATGCGGCTTCACTTCCGCCGAACCATACATTCAGGATGGCAGGCACATTCTCCTGTTCCCAGACGAGCGTCAGCGGGCGGCCGGTAAAGAGGGTGAGTACAACAGGCTTTCCTGTTTTCAGCAAGGCTTCGAGTAAAGTGCGCTGTACATCGGGAATATTCAGGTCGGTACGGCTTGAACTCTCACCGGTCATTTCGGAAGATTCACCCAGTGCGGCAACAATGACATCGGCACCGGCGGCTACTTTCAACGCCTCGTCCAGCATTTCCTTATCCGTGCGATTGTCGCGGTTCAGCGAACGGCCGAACATCGTGGCACGTTCCTCATAGGCTGCGTCGCTGATGAGGTTACTGCCTTTGGCGTAAGTGATGTTCACCTTGCCTGCCATCATTTCCTTCAGTCCTTCGTATACGGAAGGATAATCGTTGAGGCGGGCGGCTACACTCCATGTTCCCGGCATATTGCTGCGGGTATTTGCCAGGGGGCCGATGACGGCAACCGTACCTTCTTTCTTGAGGGGGAGGAGAGGTTCGGCAGAGCCCGGATGTATGCTGCCATTCTTTAGCAGAACGAAACTCTCACCGGCAATCCGCCGGGCTGCCTCACGATGTTCTTTGGTGAAGATTTCACGTGCGGGACGTTTCAGGTCGCAGTATTTGTATGGATTATCAAACAAGCCCAGTTTGTATTTGGCTTCGAGTATGCGGCGGCATGCCGTGTCCAGTGTTTCCATGCTGATTTTGCCTTCGTCGATGGATTTCTTGATAGTGCCTACAAAGCCTGCACTCACCATATCCATATCCACGCCTGCATTGAGTGCGCGTGCGGAAACGGTCTGCAAATCACCGATGCCGTGCGCAACCATTTCGGCAATGCCGGTAAAGTCTGTAACAACAAAACCGTTGAAACCCCATTGCTTGCGAAGCACGTCCGTCATCAACCATTTGTTGGCTGTGGCGGGTACACCGTCTATTTCGTTGAAAGAGGCCATCACGCTGCCTACCCCTGCATCCACAGCCGCCTGGTAAGGGTACAGATATTCATTGAACATACGGTTGCGGCTCATGTCCACCGTATTGTAATCGCGTCCGGCTTCTCCTGCACCATATAGGGCAAAGTGCTTTACGCAGGCCATGATTTCATTGTTATGTTTCAGCTGATTGCCGAGGTCTGCACCCTGATAACCTAATACCATTGCCCGTGCGATGGCTCCTCCCAGGAACGGGTCTTCGCCATTACCCTCGCTGACGCGTCCCCAGCGCGGGTCACGGCTGATGTCCACCATTGGACTGAATGTCCATGAGATGCCGTCGGCACTGGCTTCTGTAGCTGCAATGCGGGCCGATTGCTCGATAGCAGCCATGTCCCATGAACAGGAGAGCCCCAGTGGGATGGGGAAGATGGTTTCGTAGCCATGCACTACGTCCATACCGAACAGCAGAGGGATGCCGAGGCGTGATTTCTCTACTGCCAGCTTTTGTACATCACGGATTTTATCCACTCCTTTCAAGTTGAAGAGGCCGCCTACCAGTCCTTGTTCAATCTTCTTGGCAACGTCGCTGCTTTGTGCCTGTCCGGTGGTGATTTCTCCGGTCACGGGCAAGTTCAGCTGGCCGATTTTCTCTTCTACGGTCATTTTCTTCATCAGTTCCGTTACGAACTTGTCCATCTCCCGGGGGGTATCTTTCGGGTTGTTTTTCCCCGGCATGGCCGTTGTCATCAGAGCGGATAAAGAGAAAGCTATAAATAATGCTCTTTTTTTCATACCTATATGTTATAATTTGAAATATCTCAAGTTGAAGTATCTGAACGAAGTGAAGAATCTACTCTCTTGAATATTGAGAAGAGATTCTTCGACAACGTTTAGGATGACAGAATGATACGTTTATCAGACTCTTGGAAACTCCTCCGTTGGTAGGGGAATTCGGATATCAACGTGCTGTATTGATTCTGCCAACGAATATTTATTCATCTTTAGGCTCTTTCAGTAAATCAGGAATCTGAGTGTACTGGTTGAAAGGAAGCGGTAAAAGTGCCTTGTCTTCCGACCATCCCTTCAATTCTGTCTTAGCCAGACCGGTGCGTACAAGGTCGTTGTAGCGTTCACCCCATTCGCACACCAGTTCCATGCGGCGTTCATCAATAACCTGTTGGAAGGTTACATTGGTAAGTTCCGGCATCTGTGCGCGTCTTCTTACTTCATTGAACGGGGCGTCACCGCTCTTGCCATTCTTTATTTTGGCTTCGGCATTCATCAGTAGTACATCGGCATAGCGGAAAATGCGGGCATTGTTGTTTGTGCCATATTTCGTGCGGCCCGGAGTCAGCTGGTTGAGTGGGGTATAAGCCTTTCCGTTCCAACAGTCAGTTTTCTTTGGGTCTACCTGAGCACGGATATAATCGCCGTCCGGTGTGGTTGAATCTGCCAGCAGGAACGAAGTGGTGGCGCGTATCGTTTCTCCACGGGCATATGCCCAGTCACGGAAGGATTTAAGGATTCCGCAATCTCCCCAGCCACTGATGTCGCTACCGGAATTGTTGGGACCCTGGCAAACAAACCACTGGTCGCCGTCAATCAAATCACCTGAACCATTGCCGAAGTCGGTCATCTGGCATTCGAACATAGACTCGTCACAAAGTTTTCCGGGAATCTTGAACAATTGATAGAAGTCGGGATAGAGTGAGAAGTTACCATGCTCGATAATGTCGTCCGTCAGTTCTTCCACCTTTGCATAGTTACCCATGTTCAGATGGATCTTAGCAGCCAGCATAGCAGCGGAAAAAGCTGTTACGGCTCCCTTGTGTTCACTTTGATTGGGACGGATGCGCGGCATATTGTCCATGCCGTACTGCAAATCTTCCAATGCGTATTTGTTTACCGCGTTGGCAGTGGAACGGCTCAAATCAACTTGATTATTGTCACGAAGAATAGTGACGGGACCGAAAGCCTGAACCAGACGGTAGTAAGCATAGGCACGCATGAACATCACTTCACCACGATAGGCCTTGTAATTCTTCATATCGTTATCGTTGGTGATATTCTCAGCGTATAAGTCCAGCGACTCGATGGCCGCGTTGGCGGTTTTGATAATGTTGTAGTATTGCATCCACAACTCATTGAATCCCCAGAAAGAATCGTTGTACTTATATTCGCTCAGGTTGTAATAGTCGCTGCCATTCCATTGGCCGCTGAATACGTCCTGGTCGCGGATGGTCGTAATTTCCCAAATCACCCAGTGCAAACCGCTGGTACGGATCTTTGCATACACACCTGATACCGGTTGGTACATATTACTGATATTGGTATAATCCACCTTCTCCTCCGGAACTTTACCTTCGGGCTCTTTATCCAGAAAACCATTGCAGGATGCGAATGATAACACCATCAGGGCGGACACTATAAATATGAAAGGTCTTATTAATGTTTTCATTTGTTCTAAATTATTAATGGGTTATTTCTTAGAAATCGATTCTCAAACCTAATGTATAAGTCGATGTCAAAGGATATACTTCTGTATCCCAACCTTGGCTGTCGGACAATTCGGGAGTGAATGCGTTGGCCTTGAAGGTGGTGAACGGACGGTCGGCAGTCAGACTGAGGCGCAGGCCCGGCATGGTATAGTTGCCTAACTTGAGGTTACGGAATGTGTAGCCGAGTGTAATGTTCTGGATGCGGAAGTAGTCGGCGCTTTCTACAAAGTAAGAGCTATACTTCTGGTCGCTTACATTCCAGGGTTTCAGCAGGGCGGCAGCTGAAGGGTCAGAGTTTGTAGAACCTGGTCCAGTCCAACGGTTTTCGTATTGGGCACGGTCGAAGTTATAGTTTTGCGAGGAATAGCGGAGCGCACGCTTACGGTTGAACATCTGAGCTCCGGCCTGTCCGTAAGTGGTCAGTTGGAAGTCGAGGTTCTTGTAATTGAGGCCGAGGTTGATGCCATAAGTGAAGTTGGGGATATAAGAGCCCAATGTGGTACGGTCGTTTCCGTCGAGAACACCATTCCCGTCGAGGTCGGCATACTTCAAGTCGCCCGGTACACAGCCGTTGGCAACCGCAATAGGGTCAGCGGCAACTTCCGCATCAGTTTGATAAACGCCTATCATCTTGAATCCATAGAATGAGTTCATTTCTTTTCCTACGATATTCACTGTTTTGCCTCCTCTGATGATGCTGTTGCCGTTCAGGTCTTTCACGCGATTTCTTAAGGTAGAGAGATTCACACCTATATTATAGGAGAAATCTCTGCCGATTTTATCGTTCCAGTTGACGCTTACGTCAATACCGGAGTTGAGAATCTTACCGTAGTTACCTGCAAGGGTAGTGGTGCTGAACGGGAGAAGCGGAGCGATTACGGCATTATTGGTCATACGGTGATAGTAATCGACGTCAATGTTCAGGCGATTGTTCAGCGTGATGAAGTTTACACCGGCATTCCACTCTTCAACAACTTCCCATTTCAGCCAACTGAAGTATGTAGTGTTCTGATAACCTGCAATGGTAGAGTTGCCGAATACACCGGATGCAGCGTTACCGGTAGCGATAGAAGCAAAGCCATCACTTGCCGCAACATGGTCGTTACCCAGCTTACCCCAGCTTGCACGCAGTTTCAGGAAGTCAATCCATTCCCGGTCTTTCAGGAACGATTCTTCCGACAGAACCCAGGCGGCACCTACTGAAGGGAAGTAACCCCAATGTTCCTGGTACTTGCTGGAACCGTCGGCGCGCATCGTAAACATCAGCAGATATTTGTCATCGTAATTGTAGTTGAGGCGGGCAAAGTAAGAAAGACCTCTGTAACAGTAGCCATCATCCTTTACGGTAGCACCTGCCGCATCACCGTTCTTGATGTACCAATATTCATCCGCTCCATCGGGAACGTTGCTTGCTTTACCTTCGAACATACGCCATTGTTCCTGACGCATGGAGTAACCTGCCATTGCACCGAATCTGTGTTTTCCCCATTGGTCATTGTAGGTCAGGGTATTGTCCCAGATATAGTTATAGTACTTGTTTTCGTTCTTTGTAAGTTGGGTGGTGGCTGATTGCTGCCAGCTGCTTACGTAGTACTTCGGAGTAAACTCACGGCCTTGGGTGGAAAGGAAACTATAAGAATAGTTTGTCTTGAAATTCAGTTTACTGGGGATGAAGTCTATCTGTGCATAGAAATTACTCAGTACCTGATAATTCTCTTTGCTTGAGTCGAAATATTTGGCAGTTGCAATGGGATTATAGAAGTTTGACGTATAACCGATTGCGTCCGGAGAGCCAAATTTATCCGGGAAACCTTTCTCGTTATATTCGTCATCATAAAGAGCTACGATAGGCGGACAGTTGAAAGCCTTCTGCCATGCCTGGTTATTGGGCACCTGCTGGGTGGAGTTACTGAACACGCCGTTGAAGCCGACTTTCAGCCAGTTCGTTGCATCATAATCGACAGAGCCACGGAAGTTCATGCGTTTATAGTTGTTGTCAACATCCATAATACCGTCTTGATACAAATAGCTCACACCAACAGAATAAACGGCTTTCTCCGAACCACCGTTGATGTTCAAACTGTGGTTGGTGATGGCGGCAGTACGCAAAAGCTGGTCATACCAGTCATTGTCTGCTTTGAAAGTCCAGTTGTGAAAGTCGGGGTCGTCATGACTGCCGCCGTATTTGTCGATGGACTGTATGAAGTGCGTCTTATAGGAGTCGAAGTTACCTTCGAGAAGCATGGTTGCATATTCGTGCGCATTACAGAGCTCGAGCACATTGGAGGCTTTCTGAATACCTACATAACCATCGTATGTAATCTTGGCCTTTTGGTTGCGTGAGCCTTTTCTGGTAGTAATCAGTACGACGCCGTTTGCGGCGCGTACACCATAAATAGCGGCTGCCGAGGCATCTTTCAGAATAGACATTTCCTGAATATCTGCATTGTTCAGGAAGTTGATGTTATCATAGAACATGCCATCTACCACGAACAGCGGTGTGCTGTTGGAGAAAGAACCGACACCACGGATTTGGACGGTAGGACCTTCGCCCGGGGCACCATTATTCACAATATTGACACCGGGGACTTTTCCCTGGAGGGCTGCCATTGGGGTAGGCGACGGCACGGCTGCAAGTTCTTCACCCTTGACTACCGTGATCGGTGCTGTCAGGTCTTTGGCCTTTGCTGCACCATAGCCGATAACAATAACCTCTTCCAACTGCTGTGAATCTTCTTTTAGTGTCACATTAATGACCGAACGTCCGTTCACCTTTACATCCTGTGTCAGCATACCTATATAGCTGAAGATGAGTGTTCCGTTTCCGGGAACATCCTTTAATGTATATTTACCATCCAGGTCGGTAACCACACCATTGCCGGTACCTTGCACGAGGATGGATACACCAATCAGTGCGTCACCCGAGGTATCGGTTACGACGCCTGTCACTGTTTTTGTTTGGGAGATTGCCGGCATTGTCACCAATAGCAGGCATGCCGCTAATAATAGATTTTTCAGCCATGAGGCTTTTTTCAGAAGATGTGTCTTACTCTTCATCGCATTAAATTTTTTAGTGGATAACTCAGTTTCTTTTATTCTTCGCTCTGCGCAGGGCTTGAATTCAACTTCATCGCAAATGTAGGAATTTCAGGAAACGGAAAGCAAAAAAGATATTCACCACAAATACATCTTCCCGATTTTTAACAAACAGGAGACTACTCATTTACTACTCAAATTGATTTAATGCGTTGTTTATTAGAATTATAAAGATAGGGACGTAAGGATTGACTTTTGAAAAAGCGGAAGCCGGCAACGGGGATTGTGTACTGTTGTCGGCTTCTTTTTATTTAATTATATGAATCAGTAGTTGAATTTACCTCCTTTCTGTAGCGGTTATGAATGAATTTCAACTCCTGATTCGTTTTAATTGCTGATTGAGAATCCCAATTTCTTTAGTCCTGCCTGTACATCCGGATGACTCATGAAGAGTTTCCATAGCAATCCGGTGCGGTAGTTCTCTATCATGACGGCTATCGGGCCCTGGTCGATGGCGAGATAACGTTTGGGATACCAGTTTTCCGTTTCGCTGAAGGCATCGTAGAAACCGTAAGGGCCAAAGACTTTGTCACCCATTTCGTAGAGATGGCGCATGACGGCAAGGGACTGTTCCGGGGTATAAACGATGGATGACAGGGCGGCGGTGGGGGAGATGACGCCGTGATCGTCTTTCTCGTTCGGTATATGGGCGGCATAGCCGTTGACGGAGTAGCTGGCGGTCAGTCCCCAACAGTCGACACCGAAGCCTTTCCAATGTTTCGGATTACGGATGCAGTAGGCACGGTTGACGAGGGTCAGGTTGCGCATCTCGTCGAAGTAGCTGGCGCAGTATTCGTCTTTCAGCCCTGTGGGGTCCAGACCGAGGAAGGAATAGTGAGCCCAGAAGAGAGGGCCTGCTTCACAGCCCTGGTAACGCAGATGGAGTTCGATACCTTCGACTTTGTGGGGTTCGACGATAGCGCCGTTTTGTGCCCAACCGTCATGATAAACGGTAGCGGGAACTCCGTGAGTAGGCGATGCGGCGGCAAGGATGTACATGATGAGACATTCGTTGTAGCCGTGAACGGGAAAGTCCATAGCCCAACCGTATTCGGGACTCCAGTGCCAATAGAGGACGTTCTGGTCGCCCTGACGGTAGAAGTTCCAGTCTACATCACGCCAAAGAGTGTCGATGCGGCGGGCAAGAGATTGCTCGCGGGCTGTCAGGGTACTGTCGGCTTGGGAAGAATCTCCTTGAGAATAATCTTTGGGAGATACGCCTTTGTCGTTACCGTTGACGTAGTATTGGTGTGCGGCAAGCAGTCCTTGTATGAGGAAGGCCGTTTCGACGAGGTCACCGCCGTTATCTTTCTGCCCGAAGGGTTTCACTTTTCCGGTATCTCCATACCACCAGTGTGGATAAGCACCGTGGAAGCGGTCGGCTTTTTCGAGGAAGGAAACTATCTTTTCCATACGGGCGAGACCTTCGGCACGGGTGATGTAACCACGGTCAATACCGGAAATCAGGGCCATGATGCCGAAGCCACTGCCGCCGGAGGTGACGACGTTCTGATCTTTTTCGGGATAGATGCCGTCCATGTGGATGCGTTCGGGAGCAAGACCGCTGTTGGGTTCGGCACCCTCCCAGAAGTAGTTGAAGGTAGTGCGCTGGACAGTGTCCATGAGGGCATCATCGGTAAGCGGGGAGGTACTGCCGGATTTAGAGTTCTTGCAGCCTCCAAGAAAGAGGAGGAAGAAGAGGGGAAAAAGGTATTGAGGTATATGCTTCATATTAATAAAGGGTTAATGAGTGAATGATGATATAAATGATAATTTAGCGGCAAAGCCGCTAAATTATCATTTCAGTGTCAACCTTGCCGTCTTCACAGCCTGGCTGTCTCCACCGATCATGATATCAAAATCACCCGGTTCTGCAATGTAATTCAGGTTATAATCATAGAAACGTAGCAGGTCAGGGGTTATCTTGAAAGATACCGTCTTGCTTTCTCCGGCGCGGAGGAAGATTTTATTGAAACCTTTCAGTTCGCGTACCGGACGGGTGATGCTTCCTACAAGGTCGCGGATGTAAAGCTGTACCACCTCTGCACCGTCACGTTTTCCGGTGTTGGTTACGGTGACTACGGCCGTCACGGAACCGTCTTTCCCCAGTGTCGGCGTGCTCAGAGCAATGTCGCTGTATTGGAAAGTGGTGTACGACAAACCATAACCGAAAGGATACAGCGGTTCATTGTCCACATCCAGATAATTGCTTCGGAACTTCTCGAACCATTTGCCTTCCGCCAACGGGCGTCCGGTGTTCTTATGATTGTAGAACAAAGGTATCTGCCCTACATTCTTCGGGAAAGTCATTGTCAGCTTGCCACTCGGATTTACGTCACCGAATAAGACGTCACCGATGGCATAAGCTGCCTCACTACCGCCGAACCATACATTCAGAATGGCAGGAACGTGTTCCTGTTCCCAGGTCAGCGTCAGCGGACGACCGGTGAAGAGAGTCAGTACAACGGGCTTGCCGGTTTTCAGCAGAGCTTCCAGCAAAGTGTGCTGCACGTCGGGCAAGCCAAGTTCCGTGCGACTACTGCTTTCACCGCTCATTTCGGAAGACTCGCCCAGTGCGGCTACGATTACATCGGCTCCGGCGGCCGTCTGAAGGGCTTCGTCCAGCAACTCCTTATCCGTGCGGTTGTCGCGGTTCAGCGAACGGCCGAACATCGTGGCACGTTCCTCGTAGGCGGCATCGCCGATGAGGTTACTGCCTTTGGCATAGGTGATGTTGACTTTGCCTGCCATCATTTCTTTCAGACCTTCGTAGAGGGAAGGATAATCGTTGAGGCGGGCGGCTACACTCCATGTGCCCGGCATATTGCTGCGGGTGTTTCCGAGGGGGCCGATGACGGCAACGGTGCCTTGCTTTTTCAATGGAAGCACACCTGCACTATTCTTTAAGAGTACAAAACTCTCTCCGGCAATCTTCCGTGCCACGTCGCGGTGTTCTTTGGTGAATATATCCCGTTTCTGACGGTTCATGTCGCAGTATTTATAAGGATTATCAAATAATCCCAGTTTATATTTCGCTTCCAGTATCCGGCGGCAGGCTGTGTTCAGCGTAGCCATCCGTACTTTACCTTCCTTGATGGATTTCATCAATGTACCTACGAAACCTTCGCTCACCATATCCATGTCCACTCCGGCATTCAAGGCGAGGGCGCTGACGGTTTGCAAATCGCCCACGCCGTGCTCCACCATTTCGGAAATACCCGTGAAGTCCGTTACTACGAAACCCTGGAAACCCCACTTGTCACGGAGTAAGTCGGTCATCAGCCATCGGTTTCCGGTGGCAGGTATGCCGTCCACTTCGTTGAAGGAAGCCATCACACTGCCCACACCGGCTTCTACGGCAGCTTCATACGGGTACATATATTCGTTGAACATCCGGTTGCGGCTCATGTCCACGGTGTTGTAGTCGCGTCCGGCCTCTCCGGCGCCATACAGGGCGAAGTGCTTGACGCAGGCCATGATTTCATCGTTGCGGTGCAACTGTTTTTTCAAATCCGTACCCTGGTATCCGAGAACCATAGCCTGTGCAATAGCTCCACCCAGGAAAGGGTCTTCTCCCGAACCTTCGGAGACACGTCCCCAACGTGGGTCGCGGCTGATATCCACCATCGGGCTGAACGTCCAGGAGATGCCGTCGGCACTTGCTTCGATAGCGGCGATGCGGGCGGACTGCTCGATGGCTGCCATATCCCAGGTGCAGGACAATCCCAGAGGGATGGGGAAGATAGTCTCGTATCCGTGTATCACGTCCATGCCGAATAGCAAGGGGATGCCGAGGCGTGATTTTTCTACTGCGAGTTTTTGTACTTCAAGGATGCGGTCTACGCCTTTCAGGTTGAAAAGGCCGCCTACCAGCCCTTTCTCGATTTTTTGCGCCACGTCGCTGCTTTTGGCCTGTCCTGTGGTGATGTCGCCTGTGACGGGTAGGTTCAGCTGACCAATCTTCTCTTCCACGGTCATCCGTTTCATCAGTGCGTCGATGAATCGGTCCATATCCAGCGGGGAATTCTGCGCCTGTGCGGCTGCCAGGCTCATCAGGGTGCCCAGCAGCAACAGACTTGCTTTTTTGAATATTGCTTTCATATACTTCAGTTTATATTAATTAGTAGTCCGGGTTCTGCACCAATACCCCGTTCGATTTATCTATCTCAGTCTGCGGCAAAGGCAACAGTGCGTTCTTCGGCTGATAGTTCTTTCCGGCAGCCTGGAGCACTTCCTGTGCGATACCCCAGCGCACGAGGTCATAGAAACGGTCGGGCTCCAATGCCAGTTCTACGCGGCGTTCGTGGCGGATGGCCTCGCGCAGGACATTTTGGTCAAGAGACTCCACTTTGGGCAATACATCCGTCAGCGTGCCGCGGGCGTGTGCACGTACCTGTTCCAGATAACCGCTTGCTTCGCCCATCAGACCTTTCTCGTTGGCCGCTTCGGCAGCCATCAGCAATACGTCCGGATAGCGGATGATACGGATATTCACCCAGAATCCCATGCGGGTGTACTTACGGCGCAGTGCAGGGTCTGTATAAGCCTTCTTGTTGAAGTAAGCGCCCATGGCGGTAGATACGGGTGATTCGCCGTATGGCTTGTTAGTCGTTTCCGGGGTGATGGGTTCTTCGTCACTGCGGCGGAAGTATATCAGACTGGCATCTTTGCGGGGGTCACCTTTTTCAAAAGCCTCGCCCATCAGTTTGGTAGCCATGTGCCAACCCCAGCCGAGGTCGAAGTCGCCGGCTCCACGCACACCCTGCACCTGGCAGAATTGGCTGCCGATGCTGGCGTCTTCCTTCATGGCATCGGTGGCTTCGCATTGCAACTCGAAAATGCTTTCACCACAGTTCTCACCTTCCACGGTGAAGACTTTATCTACCGGAGTGTTCAGATTGTAGATGCCGGAAGTGATGACTTCGGTGGAAGCCTTGTACATGTTCTCCCAGTCACCCCGCATCATGTAGGTGCGTGCGTGCAATGAGCGTGCGGCACCCCAGGTGAGTCGGCCCGTGTAGTCGCTGTCCCATCTCAGGGGTAGGCAGTCTTCGGCTTCGGTCAGGTCTTTGTCAATCTGTTCGTATATCTTCTCGGCAGTGGTTTTGGGGACATTGGCATCGGAGGCTTCCACTACTTTGATGGTCACCAGAGGCACTTCGCCAAAGGCACGCACCAGGTTGAAGTAACAGTAGGCACGGAAGAAGAGCGCTTCGCCGCGGTTGCGGATGGACTCGGTGTCATCTTTGTGGTCACTGCCCGCGATGTCGTCCAGAATCTCATTACACTGGTAGATGATTTTGTAGTTCTGGCTCCAGTAGGCGCCCAACGGGCCATTGGAAGCCGTATATTCAAAATCGTCCCACATAGCGGCCTGTTCGCCACCGTCACCGGCATCACTACCCTTTTCGGAGTCCTCGCTGCGCACCATGTGCACCATGAAGGCGGGGATACCTGCGGTGATGTCGTAACCACGCATCAGATAGTAAACGTTAAATATCTTTCCGCCTACAAGGGCGTTCGGGGCGTCATCTTCCGTGAACTGTCCCAGCGGGTCACGGTCTAGAAAGTCATTACAAGAACTGAATGAGAGGGCGGTTGCACCAATCAACAGTGACAGGATATATTTCTTTATCTTCATAATCTTGGTTCTTTTAGAAATGTTTTTGGCAAATGATAATTTAGTAACGCGAAAGAATGGGTACGCGGACGACGCGGATAAGGCGGACGAACGCGGACTTTAATCTTTTAGACGCGGATGACACGGATGACGCGGATTCTTTTTTCCCTTCGGTGTGATATGCGGGTATGTACAGCGCAGCCTTAAAATCTGCGTCATCCGCGTCATCCGCGTCTGAGAAATGACTTGCACCGCGCAGCAAACCTTGCCGGGGCGCTACGCCCCTAAAAAGTCAGGTTAAATCCGAATGTATAAATGGCCGGCATCGGATAACTGCCGTCATCCACTCCGAAGGCAATGGCACTTCCGCCCAACTCCGGTGTATATCCGGTATTATGCTTCCACGTCTTCAAGTTCTGTATGTTCACGTAGAGTTTCAATGCCTGCATACCGATTTTGGAAATCAGCGCCTTGTCGAAGTTGTAAGCCAGAGACACGTTGCGGATGCGGAAGAACGAGCCATCTTCTATGTAATATTCAGAATTCATATTGTTGATGCTATGCTTCGTGTTCAGCAGCGGTTGGGTGTTGCTGGTGCCTTCTCCATGCCAACGGCCCATGCGCTGTGCCATGAAGTTGAACTGGCTCCAGGTATAATTGTCCCATGTGCGGTAAATCTGATTACCGCCTTGTCCCATCATATCCACGGACAATTCCCAGTTCTTATAACCTGCCCCGAGTGTAATGCCGTAAGTGACATCCGGAGTCGGATTACCAATCATTGTACGGTCTGCCGTAGTGATTTCACCGTCACCGTTCACATCCCGGAACTTGAGGTCACCCGGAGTGACGGTTGCCAGCTTGTTCTTCGGAGAGTTATCTATTTCTTCCTGGCTCTGATAAACACCTTCCACCTTGTAGCCATAGAAGTACCCGATAGGATAGCCTGCCATTGTGTAGCTCTGGCTCTTGTCTCCGGCAATGATGGAGTAACCGTCTTGCACGAGGCTCAGGACTTTATTCTTGATGGTTGCCAGGTTTACTCCCACGTTATAGTCCCAGTCGCCGATCTGGTCGCGCCAACTGAGGGCAAGTTCCACACCCAGATTCTCAATGGAACCCAGGTTACCGATACCCGGCACTGTTCCGGAGATGCCCGGCACTTCTGCCAGCAGGTCTTTCGTTTTCTTCTTGTAGTACACACCTTCGAAGTGCAGGCGGTTGCGGAAGAAGTTGGCTTCCGCACCTATTTCCCAAGCTTCCACTTTCTCCCAACGCAGGTTAGGATTGGGCAGATAGGCAAGCTGGTAGCCCGGATAGATGGCGGACGGAGTACCGAATACGGCGGAATAGGCATTTGTCAGCAACGGTTCTGCCGGATAAGCCCTGTCCAGGTTCTGATTGCCCAGTGTGCCCCATGAACCTTTCAGCTTCAACATGTCCAGCCACTCGATGCCTTTCATCCATTCTTCCTCGCTCATCAGCCAGCCCAGACCTACGGAGTAGAAGTTCTGCCACTGATTGCCTGTGTAAGAGAATGCGGAAGAACCGTCGCGGCGGTAGGAACCGTTGAACAGATACTTACCTTTATAATTGTAGAGGATACGCGCCAGCACCGACACTGTGCTACGTTCCCATTGTGTACTTCCGTTTGTGGCTGTGGCTGCATCACCGATGCTTACATACCATTTATCGGAGTTGTCCGGAATCACCAGACCTACGCCTTGTGTGCGGGCTCCGTTCAGATTTTCGAGCTTATTATAATAGGTGGTGAAACCGGCTGTAGCCGTCAGATTGTGCTCGCCCCACGAGTTGGTGTAAGTCAGCAGGTAGTCGCTTTGCACTTTCATTTCTGTTTCTTTCGCCTGGCTCACTCCGGTTTTTCCGGTGCCCAGCGTGGCGATGTCTCCTTCGGCGCTGGCGTCATACACCTGTATAATCGGTGTGTAAGTCCGCGTGCTGTTGGATGCATAATCCAGTGAGAACATAGCCTTGAACTGGAAATGTTTCAGGAAGTCCCATTGTCCGTATATGTTGCCCGAACCGCGGTAATTTTCCGCTTTCGTGGTGTTCGCTTTCAGTTCCACGTCTACCATCGGGTTGTTCATCTGCGCTTTCTGGAAGCCGGGGAGGGAAGTATACAGCCCATATTCTTCATTGTAGACCGGAGCTACCGGAGCCGCACGCAGGGCAGTGGCGACACTCTTCGTGTCAGCCGGCAGCATACGTGCGCCGTTGAACTGGAAACCTACCTTGAAGTTATCCGTCACCTTGTAGTCATTGCTGATGTTCAACGTGATTTTGCTGTACTTCTCATTTTTGATGTTGCCTTGTTCGTAGGCATAACCTGCACCGAGGTAGAAACTGTGTCTGTCGGAGGCACCGGTGATGCTGATGTTGTTGTTCGTGATAAATCCGGTCTGGAAGATTTCGTCCTGCCAGTTGGTATTGCCGGTCCAGTCGGAGAAATTGTATTCCGGGTTGCCTTCGTTTCTCAGCTGTTCGTTGTACAGCAGTTTGAAGCCTTCTGCGTCTACCATCGCAATCTTGTTTGTGATGGCCTTGAAGCCGAACGAGCCGTTGATGTTCACACGGGTCTGTCCTTCTTTGGCTTTCTTGGTGGTGATGATGATGACACCGTTGGCGCCACGCACACCGAAGATGGCGAGTGAAGAAGGGTCTTTCAGGATTTCCATAGACTCAATGTCCTGAGGATTCAGGAAGTTAATGTTGTCATTGAACAGTCCGTCCACTACATACAGCGGTTTGTAGCCATTGATGGAGTTCGTGCCGCGCACGCGGATTTCCGGGTCGGCGCCCGCCTTGCCGGAGTTGATGATTTGCACACCGGCCACTTTGCCTTGCAGGGCGGACAGCGGGTTCGCAACCGGTTTGTTGGCAATCTCATCACCTTTAATGTTGGTGATGGAGCCGGTCAGGTCACGTTTTTTGGCACTACCGTAACCGATGACCACTGTTTCGGCAAGCATCTGTGAGTCTTCTTTCAGCTGGACGTTGATGACGTTACGGTCGCCTACCTTGATACTTTGTTTCTCCATGCCTACGTAGGAGAAGTCGAGGGTGGCACCCGCCGGTACTTGGATAGAGTAGTCTCCATCCAGTCCGGTTACTACGCCGGTATTGGTGCCTTGTACCACTATAGATACACCTATCAGCGGTTCATTAAATGAGTCGGTAACGACACCGGTCACGGTGCGTTCCTGAGAGAAAGCGGTGGTACCTATCAGTAGGAAACACACCGCCAAGAATAGTTTTTTAAGCCTTAGGGCTCTCTTCATAGGAGGGTTCAGGTTTCTCTTCATTGCATTAAATTTTTATGTGAATGATATATTGCATCAGAACAATGAAAAGGAAAAAAAGATTTCAAAGGCTTTTAAATCCTGGGTTTTTAACACAATGGAGGGAGGAGAAAGGGGAAATTGCCGGACGGAAGGAATAAATTATTTCTATTTGCTTCGTATTCAGAAGATGATTCCTGTATGCCTTTCTTTTTTCGCCGCTTGGCTGACAAGACTTGTTTTGTCAGGCATTCTTTCTTCGTTCCACTATAGTTGTCCTTGCGTTCCACTATAGTTGTCCGCAAGGAGCACTATAGTTATCCTTGCGGACCACTATAGTGGAACGAATAAAAAGTAGGCAATGAGGAAAATCTGATTAGCCAATGGGAAGAGTCCGAATAGCATCTTGACGGAGAATCAGATGCAGTGCTTTGTACTCTTGATTTTGATTCAAAACTGTGTAGAAATGAAGCAAATGATGATTTAGCGTAGCCCAAGCCTGAAAGGCTTTTATCTTATAGCCCAGGGCAACGCCCTGGGTAATGGATGGCCTTACAATCTTACGCCCTGTAAGGGCAAAAGCCGATGTGTGCTGTTATGCCCTTACAGGGCGCAGGGATAAACATTACTCAATTCCCAGGGCGCTGCCCTGGGCTATAAGATAAAAGGCTTTCAGCCTTGAACTGCGCAATGAATGCCTGCTCTGTTCAAATCCCGTCAGGACTGAACAAAGCATTTTGTTTACCCAACGGCATCACTCAAAACAAATATACTGGCTGATTCTTTCTAAATCCGCTTCCGTAAATTCCTCATGGAGAGAGAAAGGTTTAAGGCTTGTCAGCGAGCCTTTTTTCTTACGGTATTCTACAAATGCCTTGGCCTGATAGAAGTTGATATAGGGGTGGGAACGCAACCTGTCTACGCTGGCGCGGTTCAGATTGATACGATGAATACTTGCCGGCTTTATACTGAACCAATCTTGCAACAGCCGGTCGTCGAGATGGATATCCCTCAATTGCTCAATACGATAAAATCCACCTAACTGTTGTCTGTAACCCACGATCAAGCGGGCTATACCGCTTCCGATGCCGGGTATCTTTTTTAGTTCGGTGGTGTCGGCAAGGTTCAGATCGATTACAGTGCCGGATGCATACTTTATATTTTCTATTGCTGCAGGTTGGTGGATGTATAATTGTGGTGTGTTGCGAATTGTATCTTCCGGAGCAATGTATATATAAGCTGAAAGAACAGCATATTGTTCCTCCGTCATGCCATATATCTTTTTGAAATCTTCCGCTTTCCGGAACTTGCCACCTTTGGAACGGTAATGCAAAATGTTTTTAATCATCCAGGCAGGTAAACCTAAATGCCGGAATGCGGTTGAGTCTGCCCTGTTCGGATTGAACGGTGTCAGAACTACGGGAGTACTTTCTTCCTCTCGTTCATAAGAGGTGTATTGTTTCTTCCGGGGCGATGCTTCCTCTTCCAGTGAAGCTATGAATTCCTCGTATTCCTGCCGGACAGTGGCTTGCTCCGCGATATCAATCGGAGAAATGTTGCCTCTTTGTTGCCACACTGATATAAAATATCCGGAGAGAAGAACGATACCTATTGCGACTATGAGCGCCAATATGCCTCGTCTTTCTCCCCGGGAGAAATAAAAGAAATCTTTGAATGGATTTTGCATCTTCCTACAACTTCAGAAATCCTAACTCTTTGATGAAGATGAGTGAAATTGCTATTGGAGCTATAAACCTCAATATGAATATCAGCAGTTTGTAGAACGTTACTTTCAGTGTCCCGTTATTGCTTACCTCTTCCCAGACTATCTTCTTGTTCAGATACCAGCCGGTGAAAAGGGAAATGCACAGGCCACCTAACGGTAACATAATCTTAGCCGTAACGAAGTCGAACAAATCGAACAGGTTCAGGCCGAATATAGTGTAATCTCTGCCTACCCCCAGCGAGAGCGAGCATAAGATACCTAAAAACATACAACCGCCCGTCACGATACTTGCCGCACGTTTACGGCTCAGATGGAATTCTTCGTGCAGATAAGCCGTCACTACTTCGTGCATGGAAATGGTGGAAGTGAGTGCGGCAACCGCCAGAAGGACATAGAACATGACGGAGAATATATATGCCAATAAAGGTATACCGCTAAAAGCCTGTTGAAATACATTCGGCAACGTTATAAAGATGAGGCTCGGCCCTGCATCGGGCTGGATGCCTACCGAAAATGCTGCCGGGAAGATGATAAGTCCTGCCAATATCGCAACGAATGTGTCGATGATGCTGACACTGAAAGCTGTCTTCGTCAGATTCGTGTCTTTCTTGAAATAAGACGCATAGGTACAAAGACATCCCATTCCCAGACTTAAAGAGAAAAAGGCTTGTCCCATAGCGCTCAGGAATACGTTCGCATTCACTTTATCCCATTCGGGTTTCAGCAGAAACTTCAGACCTGCGCCCGAACCCGGCAATGATATGGAGCATGCCGCCAGTATAACCAGCAAGACAAACAACATCGGCATCATAATCTTGGCAGACTTTTCAATACCTTTTTCCACTCCTTTTACGATGATGAAATGGGTGGCAAGGAGAAAGAGCATCAACCAGATGACCGGCCGCCAGGGATTTGCGGAAAAAGAATTGAAGGTATTGATATAATCGGCTGACGTTTTTCCGGCAAAATTATCCGTAACTGCCTCACCGATGAACTCCAACGTCCATCCGGCCACTACCGAATAATAGCTCAGAATCAGGAATCCCGCCAATACCCCCATACGGCCCACCCAACGCCAGTGTGTGCCCGGTGCCAGTTTCTGATAAGCTCCTGCTGTGTTGGCGCGCGAGTGACGGCCGATAAGGAACTCGGATACCATGATCGGAATCCCTAAAATAAGTACGCATGCCAAATAGATGAGAATAAACGCGGCACCGCCGTGATTGCCGGTCTCATAAGGAAACCGCCAGATATTTCCCAGGCCGACTGCGGAACCTGCCGAAGCAAGTATGACGCCTAATTTGCTCCCAAAGTTGGCTCTATCATTTTTCGTCATAAAAAAGTAGATTTTTCTTTCATTTCGTTATTATTCTCTACTAAAACATGCAAATATAGAAAATGTTCTGTACTTTTGTGCACAAATCGATTCTAAATTGAGATATGCTATACTATATTAAGAAATATCCGGCATCGTTACTGATTATACTGACAGTGATTTATTTGTCGTTTTTCAAACCGCCAACAACGGATTTAAGCAATATTCCTAATATTGATAAAATTGTACATGTTTGTATGTATCTGGGTATGTCCGGCATGTTGTGGCTGGAATTTCTCAGGGCACATCGGAGAAATGATTCTCCTTTGTGGCATGCGTGGGTAGGGGCATTCGTGTGCCCGGTGCTGTTCAGTGGAATAGTGGAGTTGTTGCAGGAGTATTGCACCACTTACCGTGGTGGCGACTGGTTGGATTTTGCGGCGAATACCACAGGAGCAGTTATCGCTTCGCTGATAGGTTACTTCGTTCTGCGTCCGCGGATGATGAAGAAATCGTAACCAGGTGGTGATTGATTATAGATAATCAATCACCGTATTCAGTCTGATTCCATTCGAACCTTTGATAAGAATGGTTTTCCCGTGAGGTTTGCTTTGCTTCAATACTTCGATAACTGCGGCGGCATCCGGGTAGGTCGGGAAACTGTGTCTGGCTGCGGCAAACTGTTCGCCTACCAGCATCACATCCTCAAAACCACATTCCGTGAGGAAATCTGCAATCTTCTGATGCTCTTCCGGTCCGTCCTTTCCCAATTCTCTCATATCTCCCAATATCAGCATCTTGTTTTCGACTTTCATATTGTGGAAGTTGGCAAGCGAAGCCTGCATGCTGGTGGGATTGGCGTTGTATGCGTCGATGATAAGCGTATTGTCTGCGGTTTGCTTCAGTTGCGACCGGTTATTCTGTGGGGTATAAGCGGCTAATGCAGCATCTATTTTTTCCGGCTCTACACCAAAGAAACGGCCGATGGTAATGGCGGCCAGCGCATTCGGGAAGTTATATTCGCCGATAAGCTGTGTCTGCACTTCGTGGCGTTCACCCTCCTTGTCCGCTTTCCATTCAAAAGCCAGATAGGGGGAATTGCCTGTTACGTGGCCGCTGATATACAATCCGTCTTTGCTTCCATAAGGGATCTGATTTAATCCTCCGGCTATCTCTTTCAGATATGCGTTGTCGTGGTGGATGAAGATGGTGGAATTGCCACGTTCGCGGAGGTAATCGTATAGCTCTCCTTTGGTTCTGATGACTCCTTCGAAAGAGCCGAAACCTTCCAGGTGTGCCTTGCCTACGTTGGTGATGATGCCATAATCCGGTTCGGCTATGTCTACCAGTTCTTTGATGTCTCCCGGATGGCTGGCACCCATTTCTATGATGCCGAGTTCATGTTCCGGTTTCAGGCGCAACAAAGTAAGGGGGACACCGATGTGGTTGTTCAGGTTTCCCAGCGTATAAAGTATATTATAGGTCTGCGAAAGGACAGCGGCCATCAGCTCTTTGGTAGTGGTTTTCCCATTGGTGCCTGTGATGCCGATGAGGCGGGTGCCCAGTTGGCGGCGATGGTAATTGGCAAGCTGTTGCAGTGCGTGCAGGCAATTGTCTACTAATATATAACGTGAATCTCCTGCCGGAACGTGTTCGGCTTCGTCTGCTACGACGTAAGCACTGCCGGCTTCGAGTGCTTTGGCGGCAAAGGCATTTCCATTGAAGTTATCGCCTTTCAGGGCGATGAATAAAGAACCTTTGGGGCAGTTGCGACTGTCGGTGGTCACGCTGCTGCATTCCTGAAATATCTTGTAAAGGGCGGTGATATCCATAACTGTCTCCTTATTTGAAACGTTGTTATACTCTGTTGTCTAAAACGTTGCAAAGATAGATATTCTCCGCTACAGTGGTACGTTTAGGGTGAAATGTTTTTATTCTTTTAGAGGTAAAGTCAGGACGAAGCGGCAACCTGTGGTATAGGTTGAGTCTACGACAAGCGTACCACCCATCTTTTCGGCAATCATCCGGCTGATGGATAAGCCCAATCCTGTGCCGGGAACAAATGTATCCAGCTTGGTGAAGCGCTCGAATACGGCTTCTTGCTTATCCGCCGGAATGCCGATGCCCGTATCGGCCACACTGAACAGAATCTTTTTCTCTTCTTCGCGGATATGGTATGTGAGGGTGATGCTGCCTTCTTGTGTGAACTTTGCCGCGTTTTGCAGGAGATTCATCAGTATCTGCGAGATACGGTCGGGATTTGTCTGCATGGTGAAATTCTCACGTTCGGGGATGAATGTCAGTTGCACATCCGGTTTCAGTTTGAAGCGTATTTGGTCGATGCAAGTCTGGCAGACACCGGTGATGTCTGCAATGGTCTGTGTGGGTATATCCCGTTCGCCATCCAGATAGGAGAGGTCGAGTACATCATTGACGAGTTGCAGGAGGTTGGTGCTGTTCTGCTCGATGATGTGGGCATACTCTTTCGTGTCGTCATTATCGCTGAAGTAGCTGCTGAGTATTTGTGAGAAGCCTACGATGGAGTTGAGTGGCGTGCGTATTTCGTGGCTCATATTCTGTATGAATTCCGACTTCATGCGGCTGCCGTCTTCCGCTTGCTCTTTGGCATATTTCAATGCTTCCTGTGAGAGGAGCAGTTCGTTGTTCTTCTCGCTAAGTTGCTTTTGGGATATGCGCAAGCGGCCGTTAAGGAGATGCTCGCGGTAGAAAATAATGAGACCGAGGGTCAGTAACGCTATCAGGAAGATGATGATGCGTTGTTTGTTTACCAAATCGCGTTGCTGCATCTGCTGTTGCAATTCGCTCTTTTCCAGTTTCAACCCCTCCACACCGAGCATGGCGGAGAATTCTCCCAATGTGATGTCTTCATTATGTATCTGTGCCGAGTCATTCAGCTGATAATATTCCATGAAATATCTGGCGGCATTGACCATGTCGCCCATATAATAATATATTGAAGCACGATTGAGCGTTGCGTCCATATTGTTCTTCCTATTCTTCCCAAAGGTAGAGAGCGAATAATTCAAGGTTTTCAGGGCCTTTTCGTATTGTTTCGTCTGCGTATAATATCTCTTTAATACTTCATAATACTCCTGGAGATTTTTCCGCACTTCTTTTTTTGTATCGGATAAATGTTTTGCTTTTTCCAGATATTTCCAAGCCTTGGAAAAGTCTTCGACGACAAGGTAATACTGGGCGAAACGAACGTAATTATAAAACTCTTGTGTACTGCTGTAGAGGCATGAAGCGCTTTTTTGCAGGCTTTCATAGGCTTTTTCGGTTTCTCCCAATTCACAATAGAGGTTGGCCAGTACAGAATAGGAAGTGGTCAGGTTGTATGTGTCCAGGCCATATTTCAGAATAATTTCTATCTCTTTCTTTTTATTGTCTACAGCCAGGTTGAACAATCTTTTGCACTGGTAGATTGTGCTGAGAACATTGTAGGCGCCGGCTATACCGTCCATATACTTTTCCTGTTCGGCTTCTTTCATCATCTTGTTCGCTTCGTACAAGGCAATGTTATATTGGTATTGCTTGATGTGGAAGTTGATGAGCCGTTTGCTCCATACGAAGTAGTAATATTTGGGCTGGTGGGTTTTGCGGGCGAAATCCTTTACTACATCTACATAGTGGCTTATGCTATCTCCTTGCGTTCCCTGGAAGTAGTAGAAATCCAGTTTATTGCACAATGCCACTGCCTGCATGCGTTGGTCATTCCTCTGAACTGCCATCTGGAAGAGGGTATCTGACATTTGCATGATAATGGGAGAACTCATTTCGGCTTTGCAACGGAGATAGTAAACGTATAATGTACTATCTACATTGTATTCTTTCTGCGTGTCTCTTTGCTGTCCTCGCATCGGGAGGCTGCATAATGTCGTGAGGCAGAGCAAAACAGTAAGGATATGCAAAGATGTCCTCTTTGTTTTCATAGTTGATTATTAATGCACTTTCCGCAAAGTTAATTTATCTTTTTTGAAACTAAAAGACTTTGTGGTATTTTGTTTGTGTTATTTCAGGGGTAAAGTTAATACAAAGCGGCATCCTCCGGTATATTTGCCGTCAAGCGTGAGACTGCCGCCCATTTTCTCCATAATGAGACGCCCGAGTGCAAGCCCCAGTCCGGTTCCTGTGGAGAATGTGTCTATTTTGGCAAAACGCTCGAATACAAAATCCTGTTTGTCTTGGGGGATTCCGATACCGGTGTCCGTTACGCTGATCGTCAGGAGTTTTTGTTTGGGATTGGTATGCCAGGCAAGTGTGATGCTGCCTTTTTCTGTAAACCTGGCTGAATTGTGGAGCAGGTGTGATATCACCTGGGTGAGACGTCCGGGATTAGTGTGTACGTAAACCTCTTCCTGCCCCGGTTCGTAAACCGGTTCTACTCCGGGTTTGAACGAATTTTTCGTCTCTTCCATCCATTGCCGGCACAATTTGCCTATTTCAACTTTCGTATCGGTCAGGATAGGTGTACCACTGTCGAGGTTTGCCAGTTCGAGCACATTGTCCACCAGTTGGAGCAGATGGTTGCTTCCCTGTTCGATAATATCAGTATATTCTTTCGCTTCTTCATCTTTTCCGGAGATGCTGCCGAGTAATTGCGAGAAGCCGACAATGGAATTCAGTGGAGTGCGTATCTCGTGGCTCATGTTCTGTATGAACTCCGTTTTCATACGGCTGGCGCTTTGCTCCACATCTTTGGCGCGGCGCAGAATCTTGTTCAACCGTACCTCGCGGAAGAACATGAATGCGAAACTTGCCACGATAATGCATAAGAGGATGATGAGGCGCCGCCGGTTTTCCAGTTGAATTTCCTGATTCTTCCGTATCAGTTCTTTGTTCTCCTGATTCAGTTGCTCCATTCCCAGGATGGTGGCAAATTCTCCTGCCGATCTGTCTTCCTGGATGCTGCCGAGTGAATCACTGAGCAAAAACGCATGTTCATAATTGTCAATGGCTTTCTGATATTCCTTTTTGCTGGCATGAATGAGGCCGAGCCTGCGATATGCGATTGGAGGAATAAACCCGTTTTGCTTTAAAATCCCAAATGACTGTGTCTGCATTGCCAGGGCTTTGTCATATTCACCTATCTTCATGTAGTAGTCGACGGCAGCTTCCAATAAGTGTGTCAGGCGCTTGGCCTTTAGTTCTGTGTTGCTGTTGTAAAGCTGCGTTGCCTCTTCCAATACCGTACCGGCTTTGGGCAGGTCTTCTACATGAACATAATAACGGAGAGTGGCGCACAGGAGATAGCCTTGCTGCATTTCATTGATTATGTATTTTTTAGCTTCTTCGATAGCTTCCCAGGCCTTTTGGGGGGCATTATTTTGCAGGTGACAATTACTTAATTCGAGATACTTATTTGCCAGATTATATTGGTTCATATTGTATTTCAAGGTCATATCTATCAGTTTTTGGGCATACAAAGCAGCCTGTTTATAGAGTTCCTTGCTCTGATAGATGCGGAATAATGCCTGGTAACAGTTTTGCATACCGTCAATCTCTTCCCGGCTTTCAGCCTCTTTTTGCATTTTGTTGGCTTCATAAAGCGCCAGGTTGAATTTCTTTTGTTTGGTGTAGTAGGTGATGAGGCGGTTTGCCCATGCAAAATAGTAGTATTGGGGCTGGTCGGTCTTTAGGGAAAAGTCTTTGACTGTATTGGTGTAGAAAATCAGGCTGTCTTCCTGTCCTTCGAAAGACGGGCTGAAATAAAAATGGTCTACTTTAGTGGAGAGGGCTACTGCCTGCATACGTTCGTCTCCCTTTTCTTTGGCCATTTGAAAAAGGGTATCCAACTTTTGCATGACGGAAGGTGATGTCACTTCTGTCCTACAACGCTGGTAGTAGACAAATAATGTACTGTCTACGTGATATTTTTCTTGTTCGTTTGTTTCTTGTCCGCAAACTCGCCCGGGAGTAAGCAACCAGAATAATAGTAGGAAAAAAGATGCCGCTCCGGCACTCCTGCATACCTTCATAGTTTACTACTTCTTTCGATTAGTTGTCAATACTGAGCAAAGTTAATTTGTTTTTTTATATTTTATGCAATTGTGATACTCTTTTTTGGCTACATTTGCAAAGTATAAACGAAAAAGGACTAACCATGGAAGCAGTATCCTCTAAATATATCAATATCAACGGTTCTTTGCTCGACCTTTCCACTCCCCGTGTCATGGGTATATTGAACGTGACCCCCGATTCTTTTTATGCTGGTTCCCGTATGCAGACTGAGGCTGAAATAGCCGGACGGGCCCGACAGATTCTGGACGAAGGTGCCGCGATTATAGATATCGGCGCCTATTCTTCGCGACCTAATGCGGAAAACGTTTCTCCCCACGAAGAGATGGAGCGGCTGCGCATGGGACTGGAAATTTTGCGTAAAACGCATCCCGAAGCTGTTATTTCCGTCGATACTTTCCGGGCGGATGTGGCAAAGATGTGTGTGGAAGAGTACGGTGTGGCGATCATCAATGATATTGCCGCCGGAGAGATGGATGCAGAGATGTTCCGTACGGTGGCGGAACTGAACGTGCCTTATATCATGATGCATATGCAAGGTACTCCGCAAAGTATGCAGCAACATCCGCATTATGACAATCTCCTGAAAGAAGTTTTCATGTATTTTGCCCGGAAGGTGCAGCAATTGCGCGATTTGGGTGTAAAGGATATTATTCTCGATCCCGGTTTCGGCTTTGGAAAGACAGTGGAACATAACTATGAACTACTGGCGCATTTGGAAGAATTCCGAATTTTTGAGTTACCTTTGCTGGTGGGTGTCTCCCGCAAGTCGATGATATACCGTCTGCTGGGAAATACTCCGCAGGATGCGTTGAACGGAACGACAGTGCTTGATACTATCTGCCTGATGAAAGGTGCCGACATCCTCCGGGTGCACGATGTGCGTGAAGCTGTGGAAACGGTGAAGATTGTGGAAGCAATGCGGGAAAACAGTGATAAGGTGACGGAGTGATATGGAAAGTCACCTCACTCATAATTAATAATTGAAAGTTCATAATTAAAAATTAAAGTCCGTGTTTTTTGATATTGGCGTAAAAGATATTATCGACGTTCTGTTGGTTGCATTTCTGCTTTACTATACGTATAAGCTGATGAAAGCTTCCGGTTCCATCAATGTGTTTACGGGTATTCTGATATTCATATTGATATGGTTGGTGGTATCCCAGGTATTGGAGATGAAGTTGCTCGGTTCCATCTTTGACAAGTTGGTGAGCGTGGGAGTGGTTGCACTGATTATTCTGTTTCAGGACGAAATACGGCGTTTTCTGCTGACGCTTGGTTCGCACCAGCATGCCAGCGCGTTGGTGCGCTTCTTTACCGGAAATAAGAAAGAGAATATGCAGCATGAGGAAATCATGCCGGTGGTGATGGCTTGCATCAGTATGGGCAAACAGAAGGTAGGAGCCTTGATTGTCATCGAACATAATTTCCCGTTGGATGATGTGGTGCGTACGGGTGAGGTTATCAATGCCGACATCAATCAGCGCCTGATAGAGAATATTTTCTTCAAGAACAGTCCTCTGCATGATGGCGCGATGGTTATCAGTAAAGGCCGTATTAAAGCTGCGGGATGTATATTGCCGGTATCGCACAATCTGGATATACCGAAGGAGTTGGGGCTGCGCCACCGTGCGGCGATGGGCATTTCCCAGGAGTCCGATGCGATGGCTATTATCGTTTCCGAAGAGACAGGTTCTATTTCTGTTGCCCACAAAGGACAGTTCTACTTGCGCCTGAATGCGGAAGAATTGGAGAGCCTGTTGACAAAAGAAAATTAAAGTCCGGTGTGACAAAATGGTAGTAAATGGCGTCTTATTGTACAGAATAGCAATAGCATAACATAGATAATTATTAGCAATCTTAAAGAATAAAAAGATGGATAGACGGAATTTCTTACGGATGGGGAGTTTGGCGGTATTAGGTTCGCTGGCTACTCCGTCACTTGCCTTGCCGGATACGGTACGGGGAGCTTTGGGAGGAACGGACAAAAAGTCTGCCGTAGATGCGGCAATGAACCATTTTGGTGTAACGGAAGCGGACTTGAAGAAAGTGCTGACCGTTGCCCTTGAGAAAGGTGGAGATTATGCCGACCTCTATTTCGAGCACTCTTTCAACAATAATGTCAGTCTGATGGACGGTAAGGTAAATAGTTGCAGTTCGAATATCGACTTCGGTATGGGAGTACGTGTATTGGCAGGCGACCAAAGCGGTTATGCTTACGTAGAAGGCGTGACTTTGGAAGAAATGCTGCGTGCGGCACGTACCGCTGCCCGTATCGCCTCTTCGGGCAAAGCCGGTAAACCGGTGGCGTTCAAGGAAAAAACGATTGAAAGAGACCGTTACTCCGTAGTGACCCCCTGGGAAGAAGTGAATTTGAAAGCTAAAATGCCTTACTTGCAGAAACTGAATGACAAGGTGTTCTCATTGGATAAACGCGTGCGCAAAGTGCAGGCCGGTCTGAGTGATAGCACTACCCATGTGCTGTTCTGCAATTCCGAAGGCGTCACTTACTATGATTACCGCCCGATGGTGTCCTATATGGCTTTCTGCGTGATGGAAGAGGATGGACGTATGGAAAATAATTATGCTACCCGTTCTTATCGAAAGGGTTTCGAATTCCTGTCGGATGATATTATTGAAGTTCTGGCACGTGAGGTGGTGGATAATACGGCAATTATGTTCAAGGCCATTAAGCCCAAAGGCGGTGAACTGCCTGTAGTGATGGCTGCCGGTGGTTCGGGTATTTTGTTGCACGAAGCCATAGGACATGCCTTTGAAGCCGACTTCAACCGCAAGAACACTTCCATCTTTGCCGACCAACTGAACAAGAAGGTTTGCAACGAACACATCAGTGTGGTAGATGACGGTACCATTCCTTTCAACCGTGGTTCTGTGAACTTCGACGATGAAGGTGTGGAAGGTCAGAAAACCTATATCGTGAAAGATGGTGTGCTGACCAGCTATCTGCACGACCGTATCAGTTCCAAGCATTACGGTGTGGCTCCTACCGGAAACGGTCGTCGCGATACGTTCCGCAATGTGCCTATTCCGCGTATGCGCGCCACCTATATGGAAGCCGGAAACATGAAAGAAGAAGATATCATCTCTACTGTGAAAAACGGTATCTATGCCTACCAGTTCACTAACGGACAGGTGCAGATCGGTGCGGGTGACTTTACTTTCTTCGTGAAGTTCGGCTATCTTATCGAAGACGGCAAGCTGACACAGCCCATCAAGGATATCAATATTATCGGTAACGGTCCGAAAGCATTGGCAGACATCACCATGGTGGCAAACAATGACCAGATAGATAACGGTACGTGGACGTGCGGCAAGGACGGACAATCTTGTCCCGTGACCTGCGGTATGCCATCGGCTTTAGTAAGTAAATTAACGGTAGGAGGAGAAAACTGATGATAACAGACGATAATAAAAAACTGGCTCAATGGGCGATGGACTTCGCTCTGAAAAACGGTTGTCAGGCAGCCAAAGTAATATTGTATGCCAACTCAAATACTTCTTTCGAACTGCGCGACGCCAAGATGGACCGCTTGCAGCAGGCTTCCGAAAGTGGTCTGGGAATAAATTTGTACGTGGACGGACGCTATGGTAATTATTCTACCAACCGTCTGGATAAGAAAGAGCTGGAAAGCTTCATTAAGAATGGTATCGAATCTACCCGTTACCTGGCTGAAGATGAATTCCGTGTGCTGGCTGATCCTGCCCGTTACTATAAAGGTGGTAAGCCTGACCTGAAAATGTTTGATGATAAAATCTTTGGCATCAATCCTGATGATAAGGTAGCCCGTGCCCGTGCTGCCGCTGAAGAGGCATTGGGCAAGAATGACCGTATCATCTCTGTGGAGACTTCTTACAGTGACGGTGAGAATGCTTCCTATCGTCTGATGAGCAATGGCTTCGAAGGAGAATCCAAATCAACTTGGTATTCGGTAAGCGCCAGTGTGGCAGTCAGGGGAGAGGGCGAGGCACGTCCGTCGGACTATTGGTATGAAAGTACACTATTCTATGATGCATTGCCGAAAACAGATATCGGCGCCAAGGCTTTGGAGCGTGTGCTGCGTAAGTTGGGACAGAAGAAGGTGAAGTCGGGTAAATATACAATGGTGGTTGATCCGATGAGTTCCGGTCGTATGTTGAGTCCTGTATTGAGTGCCCTTTATGGTTCTTCCTTGCAACAGAAGAATTCTTTCCTGATAGATAAGCTGGACCAGAAGGTGGCTTCTGATAAGTTGACGTTGATGGATGATCCGCACGTTATCGGTGCCAATGGCTCACGCTATTTCGATGGCGAAGGTGTGGCTACGGAACGCCGTCCGATTTTTGAGAATGGTGTGCTGAAGACTTACTTCTTCGATACCTATAATGCCAAGAAGATGGGGGTAGCGCCTACTATCAGCGGCCCGTCACGCCTGGTGCTGACTCCGGGAGATAAAGACCTGAACGGGCTGATTGCCGATGTGACTAACGGTATTCTTGTGACCGGACTGAATGGCGGTAACAGCAATAGCAATACCGGTGACTTCTCATACGGTATCGAAGGTTTCCTCATTGAGAACGGTAAGCTGACGCAGCCTGTCAATGAGATGAACGTTACCGGGAATTTCCTCACCTTGTGGAACTCACTTGCGGCTATCGGAAATGATGCGCGTAAAGATCGTAGCTGGCTGATACCTTCATTAGTATTTGAAGGAGTGGACTTCAGCGGTCTTTAAAGAAATAACCTTTTAAGATAAACATCCCGTTCTTTCCTGATTGATGTCAGAAAGGACGGGATTTTTAATTCAGCATCAAACTCATATACGCCTGTTCTGCCGAGAATACTTTTGCGGTCAATTGCCCGATGGTCAGTCGCTCGTGAGCTCCCGGGATACGTCTGTGGCTATACATGCACTTTCCCTTGTTCAGATAATAATAACCATTGTTGGCAGATAGCTGGTCATCAACGAGGTCGATATTCATTTCTTCTTCCGGGTGGGTGGCTGCATAAAGCTGAAGAACCGGTTTGGCTTGAATGATACGTATCATTCCTAAGTCGAAAGCAGGTTGACCTTTCGTGAGGGGCATGACGATATGAAGGATTTCTGTCTGCATGCTCTGGCAGATATAAGTAAATAGCAGACGTTCCGCTTCAGGAGTGTCAGATAGTAATTCGCCGATATGAAGAATGGAAGAGGTGTCGTCCGGATAAGCAACGGCAAGAGCCGCAATTCCTAACTCGTCTGATAAAGTGAAAATATATCCTTCACTTAATTCCAGATCGGCGAGAACCACACGGAAGTCGGCTTCCGTATGTTGTAGGCAGCAAGGACGTTCCTGCATTTTACGATTCAGGTAGCAATAGATGTCTTCGTTGTAGTCTGTGAAAGTCTGGAATTTCCAGGCAATGCCGGTAGGTGGAACGGGAGAGAAGGAATCTTTTCCGTCAGCAGGCAGGGTGAACGTACGCTTGCCATAGCGGAAAGCCGTTACATAGCCTGTACGGGCGTAATAATCGAATAACCACGGTTCGGCGGGGATAAGAGTGCTGAAAGCGATGTCATTACGATACATACGTCCGAATGCTTGTGAAAGCAGTTCGCGCATTACACCCCGGCTACGGTAATCGGGATGGGTGCAGGCACCTGAAATATAAGCTGTAGCTACCTCATTGCCACAAAAAGTCATGGGATAGGGGAGCATCTGTAAGGCAGCAATGACTTCATTGCCGCTTTCGATAGCGACGTTGACATCGTTGTTGTAACGGAGGCGAAAATACATATCCACAAACTCTTTGCTGTCATTGAAACAAAGTTTCCACAGTTTCCTTACTTTCTCACGCATTTCTCTTTTCTACTTAACTATATGTTGCTTATTACTTAATTGACTATACAAATATGGAGTTACCATTTCACAGGTTCTACGGGAGTCTCGTTCAGGCACGCCATATATTTCTCCAGAATGATGGTCGGCTGATAGGATAGCTTGGCTTTACGCAATCCTTCAATACCCAGGTCTTCTTCCCGGTTGACATAAATATATTGTTCGGGGATATGGTTGGCGAATTCATAGTTTATCATAGCGTAGGCACCATCAATACTGGTGTCGGCCTTTTCCACATGTACTCCGAATGTGTCCTGATTGATAGGCATACCAAATGTGAAAGCTACAATCTTGCCGTCTACATGAAGGATGCCACCTGTCAGGCTGAGTGCCTCGAAATTGTGCAATGCGTAGATGAGGGCACGACGTTCGTTACCGGTACCTTCGTGCTGGTCGCAGTTATTCACTTTACACCATTCGGCTTCCAGATCAAGACATTCCCGGATGCGGTCGGGGGTGAGAGGGACGTATTCGTAATTGTAAGTCCGGCGGAACTTGTTGAGGTGGTTCCGTTTGGCCTGGAACTTTTTACCCGCTAATGTGGAGAGATCGGTACGCAGATACAGGTAATCGGCATAATCCCTGTCCGCTTCAAAGTGGAACTTGCCCGGCATGATGGCTTCCAGGTCTGCCCGCATACCTGCGCATACGCCAAGCATACAGAAGCGTTCACCTTCTTGTCCGGCGTCTTCTATCATATCTTCCAGTACTTTCTTTAAATCTCCGTTTCCTACCGGCATCATGTACACCAGTTTGTCGCCTGCCCAGAATTTCAGTATCAGGAATCCGTCCTGTACGGCAAATTGCGTATCGTAAAGGAAACGCCAGCTACAGAGGTTGGAAAATGAAAGGTCACAGTTGCGCCGAGGGCTGTTCTGCGTATAGGATGTGATGACTTCTTTGTCTGTAAGTTCGATGTCTTTAAATGATATCATATAGTCGTTTTCGTTAAGTTGATTACTTAGAATAACAAAAATAGGGAGAAATTGTTATAGCAGACCTAATAATCGTAAAATAGTTGGGGTGAGCAGGGCAGTGAAGATTCCATTTAGCGTCAGTCCGAGGCTGGCGTATGCTCCGTATTTGCTGCTGATGTCCATTGCGGTGGAAGTTCCTACGGCGTGGGCGGCGGCTCCCAGGGATAATCCTTGGGCAATGGGACTACCTACACGGGTCAGTTTCAGGGTTTTGACGCCGACAATACTGCCTAACAAACCTACGCAGACTACTACGGCAGCCGTTAATGATGGAATGCCGCCCAATGTTTTGGCCACCTCCATAGCGATGGGAGTGGTGACGGATTTAGGGGCGAGTGAATAGATTATTTCCTGTGGCGCTCCCATCAGCTTGGCGATCACCACAACAGAAACTACTCCGATAATGCAACCTGCCAGTTGTGAAAGCAGGATGGGAACCAGTTGTTTCCTGATGGCTTCTAGCTGTAGGTAGAGGGGAACACCGAGGGCTACCACGGCCGGTTTCAGCCAGAATTCTATGAGATGCCCGCCTTTGTTGTAGGTGTCGTAGCTGATATGTGCCATTTTTAGAAAGATAATCAGGACGGCAATGGTCAGAAGAATGGGGTTGAGTAATAGGATGCCTGTTTTCTTTTGTAGCAGTTTGGAGAAGAAAAATACGCCAAACGTGACGGCTAACAGGAAGAACTCGTTGTCTAAGTAACTCATTTTATTTTACGTGTTAGTTGATGAACCCACCCTGTTACTACCAATACCAGCAGGGTGCTGACTAATGAAGCGATGACTATGGGCCAAAACTGGTCGGCAATGATGTCAAAATAAAGCATAAGAGCTACACCGGGTGGGATAAAGAAAAATCCCAGATTAGCAACCAGAAAGTCGGATAATCCCTGCACCCATTGCAGTTTAATCCAACCCAATTTCAGAAAAAGGGTGAGCAGCAGCATACCTATGATGCTGGACGGAAGTTTGATACCCGTAAGAAAAACAACCAATTCACCCAAAGCCAGGCATCCGAAAAGGATGGCGCATTGACGAATCATAATACTATAATACCTATTTGTTATTATTAAACTCGACTTCCTTCAGCCGAAAGGGGTTATAACTTCGTTGAAACCTTTCTAATAACCTGTCAGAAGCTGAATTGTTTACTGAAAACGCTGCAAAGTTAGGCATTTTGCAGCTTGGCTGTCACTGTTTACCGTGATATTTATTTCCATTTGTCTGGAGGCAATGAAAAAAAAAGACGCGATATATATATTATTAGAAATTTTTGCCTATTTTTGCGAGGAACAATGTATATAAAGTTTCAACATAAATATTAATCTTTTAAACAGGAAGAATATGAAAAAGAGTTTATTTATTAGCGCTTTAGTAGCGTTTGTTATGATGTTTTGTGTAAATGTGAATGCACAGGAAAAAGCGACTGGTAAGGCTTATAAGGACCTGAAGAAGCAAGAAAAAGTTTTGGATAAGGAATTGCAGAAAAAAGCTATCAAAGAAGCTCGTAAAGAAGCCAAGAAACTGGAAAAGGAAGGTTTTAAGACTCCGGTAGGCAAATTGCCTTTGGCTAAACAACTGGAAACAGCATGGGAAAAGCAGGCTGAACTGGATACGGAAGGTAACCCGTATTGGTATATCGCTTCTTCAAGAGCGGTAGGTGGCAACCAGTCGGCGGCTGCTTTGCAGGCAACCAATGCTGCAAAAATTGACCTGGCCGGTCAGATTCAGACCAAAGTATCTCAGTTGATTGAAGCTAAAGTAGCTAATGACGATATGGGGCAGGAAGAGGCTGCCAGCTTGTCAAGCGTAGTAGCTTCCAGCAAGAGTGTGATTTCTGCTACATTGGGCCGTACTATTCCTTTGGTGGAAGTGTACAAAACTTTGCCTAACAAGAATGTGGAAGTAATGGTGACTATCGGCTACAGTATGCAGTCTGCCAATCAGGCCGCTATCCAGGCTATCCGCAAGGAACTGGCTGCCAAGTCAGAAGAACTGGCTAAACAGTTGGATAAACTGGGCTATTAATAATTCCGTTTTCTAAAAAACAGATGGTGAATGAATAGGAACAACCTGATTGGGTGGATATTCCTTGTGATATGTATGACAACTGCTCCGCTGCACGCCCAGACCGTTAAGGTGAAAGGCGCGCAGGGACGTTGGCAGGTGAGTGAGGAGATTACGCTGAAAGAAGCGGAAGAACGCGCTTTTATGGAGGCGAAGAAGGAAGCCTTGCGCAAAGCCGGTGTCATGGAGAATGTGTGGTCTGTGTTCGGACAGATTTCGCAAGACAGCGGTACGGAATTTCATGAGGCGTATTCACAAATGAACGTGCTCGCGATTGGTGGAATGGTGAATGTCACTAATAAAAAAGTGGAGGAAGTGTGGGATACGGATACCCGCAGCCTCTATAAAGTGGTGACTATCGACGCCGTAGTGCAGAAAGAGGAAAAGGTGGATAAGTCGTATGCGCTGGAAGTGAAGGGCGTTGCGAATCTATATAAGGAAGGAGACGTATTTACCTGTACGCTGAAAGTACACGGGACGGACTCTTATCTGAAATTCTTCTGGTTTGACAGCACCGGTGGGGCGTTGCTCTATCCTAATACTTATGAGCCCAACACTTTGTTGAAAGCGGAGAAGGAATATGGAATTCCTTTCAGTAATGCGGTGGATTATCGTATGGAAAAGCAAGGGAAAGAAAGTGAAAAAATCAACATGATGATGGTGGCTACCAAAGAAAATATTCCTTTTACGGATGAGGTGACCTATCAGAATGTGTTGAAATGGGTATATTCCATTCCTAATGACAAGCGTTGTGCCTTCTACGACATGATACTTATCAAGTAATACATGTTTTATTTTTAACTTCTCTAAATCTATTATACAGATGAATAAGATGAAGTGTTTTTCGGTTGCTTTGACTGCTTTCTTCCTGTCGGCAGCGCCTTTGTGTGCGCAGGATATTGAGAAAGAATTTGATGATTTCGCAAAGCAGCAGCAACAAGAATTTGATGATTTCAAGAATAAGGCGGATGCGGAGTTCGAAACATTCCTGAGAGAAACGTGGCAGAAGTTTGAGGCGTTTGCCGCCATTCCGGCTCCTGAACGTCCCGAACCGCCCAAGCCGGTAGAGTTTGATAAGACGAAGCCGGCTATGCCTCCGGTGAACATAAAGCCTGCTGCGCCGAAAGTGCCGGATGCTCCTGTGCCAAGTATGGGCGATAAGGTGCCTGTGGACGTGAAACGTCCCGACTTACCGCCCATTGAGGATAAGCCCGCACCGGGTATATATGTGCCGGGAAAACCTTATACTCCTGTGTTGGTGGAAGTGCCTTCCGTAAAGCCGGGTAGTACGATTTACCGTACACCTGTGAATTTCTACGGCACTACGTTTGATGTGGCTTTGGAAATGGCGGAAGACCTTTCTTTGAAGGGAAATCGTGAATCTGACGTGGCGGATGCCTGGAAAACTCTTTGTAAGAGGAACTATGAACAGATGGTGAAGGATTGCATGACAATCAAGAAGGAAAAGAACCTGAGTGACTGGGCGTATTTACTTTTCACCAAGCAAATCGGAGTACAGTTATATGGTGCAGGAAATACAAACAACATCGTATTCTTGCAGATGTTCCTCTTGAATAAGTCCGGCTATAAGGTAAAGCTTGCCAAGATTGACGACCAGCTAAAACTAATGGTTGCTCCTGCCGGTACCATCTATGGCACACCTTATCTTACTATAGGCGGCAATAAGTATTATGTGTTCGAACCTACCCCGGGTGGCTCGATGGGCATTTATACTTATCGTCAGGACTTTGCCAATGCCAAGAACCTGGTATGCCTGAATGTTGAAGGTATTCCTTCTTTCTATATGAATGAGTTTGAAAGGAGTCTGACTTCATCTACGGGTGCTGTGAAAGTACAGACGCAGGTTAATAAAAATCTGATAGACTTTTATTACGATTATCCGCAGTGTGATGTAGTGATTCACTATAAAACCCCGATGAGCGAGGAACTTCGTTCTTCACTTTATCCACAGTTGAAAACTGCCATTGAGGGTAAGTCTCAGAAAGATGCCGCCAACATTTTGCTCAACTTTGTGCAGACCGCCTTTGAATATCAGACGGACGGAGAGCAATTCGGATTTGAAAAGCCGAACTTCCCGGATGAGACATTCTATTATCCTTATTGTGATTGCGAAGACCGTGCGATGCTTTATTCCACTTTAGTGAGGGATTTGCTCGGCTTGGATACCATTCTTCTGGATTATCCCAATCATATTGCTTCGGCCGTCCGCTTCACGGAAGAAATCTCCGGTGATTATGTGGTGCTGGATGACGGCAGCAAATATTTGATTTGTGACCCTACCTATATCGGTGCACCGATCGGTGCCTGCATGGACCAATACAAACAAGTGGCTCCGGAAATCATCCGTTAGTGTTAAATTTTATAATAATTGCAGTTCGGGGTATAAAAATGCCCCGAATTGCAATGTTGATATTGCAAAATTGTGTACTTTTGCGGCGTGAATAACACGTCTACTGGATTTTTATACACAATTTATATATATGCAGAGATTAATTAATGAAATCGTTGAGCGGGCGAAAGCCGACCGCCAACGTATTGTTCTTCCCGAAGGTACGGAAGAACGTACTTTGAAAGCTGCCAATCAAATTTTGACAGACGGAGTTGCTGACCTGATTCTTCTGGGTAATCCGGATGAGATCAATGCTTGTGCAACGGAATGGGGACTTGGGAACATCAACAAGGCTACAATCATCGACCCGGAAAATCATCCGAAGAAAGAAGAGTATGCACAATTGTTGTGTGAACTGCGTAAGAAGAAAGGTATGACCATTGAGGAGGCTCGTAAGCTGGTGGTTAATCCGCTCTACCTGGGCTGTCTGATTATTAAGAATGGTGATGCTGACGGTCAGTTGGCTGGTGCACGTAACACTACGGGTGATGTGCTTCGTCCGGCTTTGCAAATCATTAAGACGACTCCGGGTATCACTTGTGTATCCGGTGCGATGTTGCTGTTGACACATGCTCCCGAATATGGAAAGAATGGTATTTTGGTAATGGGTGACGTTGCTGTTACTCCGGTTCCTGATGCTGAACAACTGGCACAGATTGCTGTCTGCACAGCCCGTACGGCTAAGGCTGTAGTAGGCATGGATCCGAAGGTGGCTATGCTCAGCTTCTCAACCAAAGGTTCTGCTAAACATGAAGTTGTGGATAAGGTAGTTGAAGCTGTGAAGCTTGCTAAGGAAATGGATCCGGATTTGGCTATTGACGGAGAATTGCAGGCTGATGCTGCATTGGTTCCGGAAGTAGGAGCGAGCAAAGCACCGGGTTCTGCCATTGCTGGTAATGCAAATGTACTGATTGTGCCGAGTCTTGAGGTAGGTAATATCTCTTATAAACTGGTACAGCGTTTAGGTCATGCAGATGCGGTTGGTCCTATTCTGCAGGGGGTTGCCCGTCCGGTGAACGACTTGTCACGTGGTTGCTCTATCGAAGATGTTTATCGCATGATCGCTATTACAGCTAATCAGGCTATTGCAGCGAAAAATCAAAAATAACCATTAAATCTGATATATAAAATGAAAGTCTTAGTTTTGAACTGCGGTAGCTCGTCCATCAAATATAAGTTGTTTGATATGGACCATAAGGAAGTTATCGCACAAGGTGGCATTGAAAAAATCGGCCTGCAAGGCTCTTTCCTTAAATTCACTTTGCCTAATGGCGAAAAGAAGATATTGGAGAAAGATATTCCTGAACATACCGTAGGAGTAGAATTTATTCTGGATACATTGACCAGTCCCGAATATGGTGCCATCAAGTCTTTGAACGAAATAAATGCAGTGGGTCACCGTATGGTGCATGGTGGTGAGAAATTCAGCGAATCCGTATTGCTGACTCAGGAAGTTCTGGATGCTTTCACTGCTTGCAATGATTTGGCTCCGCTTCATAACCCCGCCAACCTGAAAGGTGTGAACGCTATCTCTGCTATCCTGCCGAACGTACCGCAGATTGGTGTGTTTGATACAGCATTCCATCAGACTATGCCGGACTATGCTTATCTGTATGCCATCCCTTACGAACTTTACAAGAAATATGGTGTGCGCCGTTATGGCTTCCACGGAACTTCTCACCGTTACGTTTCAAAACGTGTGTGCGAATATCTGGGTGTGAATCCGGAAGGAAAGAAAATCATTCCCTGCCACATTGGTAACGGCGGCTCTATCACTGCTGTCAAAGATGGCAAGAGCATGGACACCAGTATGGGGCTGACTCCGTTGGAAGGTTTGATGATGGGTACCCGTAGTGGTGACATTGATGCGGGCGCCGTAACTTTCATCATGGAAAAAGAGAACCTGACTGCTACCGGTGTATCCGACCTGTTGAACAAGAAGAGTGGTGTGATGGGTATCTTCGGCGTGTCCAGCGATATGCGTGAACTGGAATCTGCTGTAGATGCAGGTGACAATGATATGGCTATCCTGACTGAGAAAATGTACTTCTATCGTATCAAGAAATATATCGGTGCTTATGCTGCTGCTCTGGGTGGTGTGGATATTATCGTGTTCACCGGTGGTGTAGGCGAGAACCAGGCTTCTTGTCGTGCCGGTGCATGTGAAGGTCTGGAGTTCATGGGCGTGAAACTGGATCAGGAAAAGAACAAAATCCGTGGCGAAGAAGCTGTGATCTCTGCTGAAGATTCCAAGGTGAAGGTTGTGGTTATCCCGACTGATGAGGAACTGATGATTGCCTCGGATACAATGGATATTCTGAACAAGAAATAATCCTTTTAAAAGTAGATAGCATCGCAACAGCGATGTAACAATAATGCCGGAAGCAATGCAGATTGTCTTCCGGCATTATTTTTTTAACAATATCTGCTCCGTCACTGGTTTAAAATCCTTATCTTTGTTTTCCCTTTGATTTATTCAAACTACTTTAAATATATCAATTTATGAAAAGACTTACGTATTTATTGTTTTTTGTCTTGTTGACAGGTATGACGTATGCGCAACAGGCAAAGTATGTATTTTATTTCATCGGTGATGGAATGGGAGTAAACCAGGTGAATGGTACGGAAATGTATCTGGCTGAACAGGAAGGACGCATCGGCGTAACTCCATTGCTGTTTACCCAGTTTCCGGCTGTAGGCGTTGCCACTACTTTTTCTGCCACCAACTCCGTTACCGATTCTTCCGCTGCCGGAACAGCCCTTGCTACCGGAGTGAAAACTTATAACGGTGCTATCGGAATGGACGATCAGAAGAATGTGCTCCAGTCTGTTGCCGAAAAGGCTAAGAAAGCCGGAAAGAAAGTAGGTGTAACCACCAGTGTCAGCATAGACCATGCTACTCCTGCCGCTTTCTATGCTCACCAGCCCAACCGTAATATGTATTATGAAATTGCCCTTGATTTGCCGAAGGCAGGTTTTGATTTCTATGCAGGCGGAGGTTTCCTGAAGCCGACTACTACCGCCGAAAAGAAAGAGGCTCCAAGTATTTTCCCTATCATCGAGGAAGCCGGTTATACTATTGCAAAAGGTGTGGATGATTTTAAGTCTAAGGCTGCTCAGGCCGACAAGATGGTTTTGATTCAGAAGGACGGTGCTACTCCTTCTTGTTTGCCCTATTCTATTGACCGCAAGGAAGGTGACCTGACTCTTGCTGAAATCACAGAAAGCGCTATTTCTTTCCTTACCAAAGGCAAGAACAAAGGTTTCTTCCTGATGGTAGAAGGTGGAAAAATTGACTGGTCTTGTCACTCTAACGACCCTGCCACAACTTTCGAAGAAGTGATTGATATGGACAATGCCATCAAAGTGGCTTACGAATTCTATAAGAAACATCCGAAAGAAACCTTGATTGTGGTAACTGCCGACCATGAAACCGGTGGTTTAGGACTGGGTACAGGCAAATATGAACTGCACCTGAAAGCTCTGAAAAATCAGAAACAGTCTCAAGACCTGCTTTCTACTGCCATCACTGACTTGCGCAAAGCGAAAGGACATAATGTGACCTGGGAAGATGCTAAGGCTTTGTTAGCTGAAAAGATGGGCTTCTGGAAAGAACTGCCTTTGACTTGGGAACAGGAAAAGATGTTGCGTGATGAATTTGAACAGTCGTTCGTGAAGAATAAGGTGGTCTTTGAGGAAACTCTTTATTCAAAGACTGAGCCGCTGGCCGCTTCTGCAAGGAAAGTCATGAGCCAGATTGCTATGGTGGGCTGGACAAGCGGTAGCCATACTGCGGGATATGTTCCTGTATATGCAGTGGGCGCAGGCTCCAAAGAATTTGCAGGCAAGTATGACAATACGGAAATCCCAAAACGTATAGCAAAAGTTGCGGGGTACAAGTAATATAGTTAGAAGTTACGAGCTACAAGGCTATGCAGTGTAATTGCGTAGCTAGCCACTTGTAGCTCGTAACTTCTAACTACTTTAAGTCTTCCTCAATCACTTCGTCTATTTCTTTGAGGCGTTCTTTCCGTTCCTTCTTGGATTTAACCTTTTGATCCTTATATCCGAGGTCTGTATGCTCGGAAACTTCTTCACTGAATTCTTCAAACTTATCCTTTGCCGGCCGACCATGCGGGTCAATATTCTCTTCGGCAATCGCATCGTTTCTGTAAATCATATCATCCATAACAAATAAGCTTTAATGGTTTATGATATTACTACAAGATTACTTGCAAAAAGTTCCGGGCAATCATGTTTTCCCGTATCTATTTACAGAAGATTAAATCGGTGAAGTATCTGTTTAGAGTGCCGGAAGCAGGTGCTTTCGAATTAAATCCAGCTTAATTTGTTCGTTTCCGGTGTGTGCCTTCACTGCAATTACGGCATCCTTTTCCGGAATGACAAGGACGTATTGCCCGTTTACTCCGTCGGCACAGTAAGCGGATGCTTTGGCGGTCCACTCTTCCGACAATATCTGCCGACCGTTCCATTTTCCTTTTTGCAGGAAGAGTTGTCCCATTTTGGCAAGGTCTTCCGTTTTGAAGAACAGGTTCCAACCACTGCGATTGGTGTTTTGCAGGTTTGCCTGAAACTTCACGCCAACAATGCCTAACGGACGAAACAGGTGCGGGTATAAATAATCAGCGAGTTTCTCCTTGTCGTTTGTGGAGTCTATCCATATATAGCTTGCAGATTCCTTATCCTGCCCGCAAGTCCATTCTTCGGCAAGAATGTTGCCATGTTGCACAATCATGATGCTGTGCAGGTCTTGGTTGTTTTGCTGTGCCGCTTTCAGATATTTTTCCATCGCTTTTTCCAGTTTCCCGGGAGTGGTGGCACGGGGGAGACCTTTCGTTAGCTGATTGATGGAAATCAGCTTGATGCCTTTATCTTCAATGGTTTGTTTTACACGCGGGCTGGTGAGTAAATCCGTCACTCCTTGGCGGTCGAGCGCTACATTTTCATAGCCGATATGGAAGACAGGATGCATTTCTTCATTGTCCAGTGCCGGGTGGTCAAGAAACAGGTAACGTTTACCCGCCTCCAACTTGTTTAGTGAACGGATAAAGCTTTCTTCCTTTTCGGCGCTTGTCCGGCTCGGACCGTCATAACCGATATAGGTAAACTGATAATTTTCCGGTGAGTCCATACGGTCGATGGAGGGAAGATGATATTCTTTTGCTAGGCGCAGCACCATTTCATTTACTTCTTTGGTGAACCCTGTGGATAGCATATGCCCCGTCAGATGACTGAGTTGAGGGATATTTTTCAATGCCATCTCTATCTGTGCACGAAATTCCTGCTCCACTTCCTTCAAGTCCCATTTATTTTCCATAACCGACTGTCCCGGATATGCCGGATTAGGTCCCATCATTGGATAAAAGTATCCGTTCTCATCCGTCAGACTGGGGCAATGTGTCAATGGACGCCACTTTACATTCTCCCATTCGCTGGTAATGACTAAATGCAATCCTACGTCCAGTCCCGGATTTTCTTTCAACAGGCAGACGGCTTCCGGATACCAGGCAGCTACGGGCATCACTTCTACAGAGCGGGCAATTCCCGACTGATAGGTCTGTATGCAGGCTTCGTTAACAGAGTGGAAAGCTCCGAGATCATCAATGCGAATAACAAGGGTAGGGGCGGGTTGGGTGAATTGTCCCCATGCCGGAAAGATGCTTATGGCAAACAGGCATACGGTGAAGGAAAGTTTCAGTCTTGACAGGTTCATATCAGATGATTTACGAGAACAGGAATTACAGCCGGGTTTCTCCTTCGATGAAGTTTTCGAGGAAGAAATTCTCGCCATCAAAGACGGCATAAGAGAAGAAATTAATCCAGTCTCCTAATATCGTGATGCGTGCTGTGGCGCTTAACATCAGGTCCAGCTCGATGTGGCGATGGCCGTAAATGAAGAAGTTGATGTTCGGGTGGCTTTTCAGGTACTCTTTTGTGTAGAGTATCAAGAACTCTTTGTCTTCGCCCATATAATCGGGTTCTTTGCCGTCAACACGTTTCTGGCGGCTGTGCTTTGCCCAGTTCAGTCCCCACTCCATACTCCAACGGGGGTGGATGGCAGAGAACAGGATTTGCAGGAATTCGCTGTGAAACATGGAGCGCAGCAGTTTGAACTTCTTGTCCGGGTCGCCCAAACCATCACCGTGTGCGAGGTAGAACTCCTTGCCATATATTTCTGTGGTGAGCGGTTCACGGTGCATGATGACGCCGCACTCTGTGGTCAGGTAGTCGGCACACCAGATGTCGTGATTGCCAGTGAAGAAATGTACCTCCACTCCCATATCCGTCAGTTCGGACAGTTTGCCCAAAAAACGGGTGTAACCTTTGGGCACAACGGTTTTGAATTCATACCAGAAGTCGAACATATCTCCTAACAAATACACGGCAGATGCTTTGTGCTTGATACTGTCGAGAAAATTAACGAGGCGTCGTTCCTGAGTGCGTCCGTGTTCAATGGCGCGGGAGCCGAGGTGTGCGTCCGAAAGGAAATATACGTTCTTCATACTTCTGGGTTTAAAGTTTGCGTTATAAAAAGCCCAATTCCAGTTTGGCTTCTTCACTCATCATATCCTTGTCCCATTCCGGCTCAAACACCAGATTGATGGTGGCGGCAGTGACACCGTCAACCGATTCAACTCTCTGGCGCACATCTTCCATGATGAAGTCGGCAGCTGGACAGTTGGGAGCTGTTAAGGTCATGTCGATATTTACTTCTCCGTTGTCGGAGAGATCTATCTTGTAGATAAGTCCCAAGTCGTATACGTTTACCGGGATTTCCGGGTCGAATACAGTCTTGAGCATCGCTACTATTTTCTCTTCTATTTCAAACTTGGTCATATTCGTATGGTTTAGTCAGGCAAAACTAAAGAAATTAATTGAGACTACAAAAGAACGGGTTTTGAAAAACACCATCATTTAAATCATTCCTTCATCATTGAAACTGTAATATCTCCCGTCCGTGACAATAACGTGGTCGATGAGGCGGATGTTCATCGTTTGCGCTCCCTTTTGCACGAGTTGCGTCAGGCGTTGGTCGTCGGTACTTGGGCGGGGGGTGCCGGAAGGATGGTTGTGTACAAGGGCTATCTGCGTGGCGCGTTGTATCAGTGCTTCGCGCAGGATGCTGCGTACGTCGGCGGTGGTCTGGTCGATGCCGCCGCGGCTGATGCGTGTTTTCTCGATGACGCGTGAAGACTGGTTGAGCAGCAATACCCAGAATTCTTCGTAAGCCAGGTCGCAGAGCAAAGGGTGGAAGAGTTCGTAAATGTCCTGTGAAGAACGGACTGTGGCGCGTTCCGGTCGTTCTTGTAGTTTGCGGCGTTTGCCCAGTTCCATTGCCGCCATGATGGTGATGCTTTTGGCGGGTCCGAAGCCTTTGAAGCGGGAGAAGTCGCGTACTTCCCATCTTCCCAATTGATTCAAGTCGTTTCCGCATTCGGCAAGTACCCGTTGCATCAAAGTTACTGCGCTTTCCTCTGTATTTCCTGAACCGATAAGGATGGCGAGAAGTTCGGCATCGCTCAAAGCCTCCGCGCCTTTCAGCATCATCTTCTCCCGCGGACGGTCTTCTTCCGCCCACTGGTTGATATTTAGTTTTTCCATACTAATCACGAATCGTCATCACTTATAAAAGTTCTTTTTGAATGCTTCAAATTCATCTTTGCCCCGTATGCAACGGTTCCACCATGCCCGCCAGAAGCCGGTGCCGTAGCCGATGAGTTGGATGAAAGAAGCGGCAATGGAGTAAATGCCGATAAGCAAACTCCGGTTTTGGACGGCGGAGTCGGCGCATACCAATAGCGCATATAGCGCGATGGGCGTCAGACTATAAAGGCAGAACGGAGCGCCGAGCAACAGTATTGCCACGCCAAGCGTGAATGCTGCCGGCAGGAGGTGGACAATCTTCAGTGATTCCGGGTACTTCTTGTACAGATTGATGCGTGCAATCCCCGAATTGTGCACTTGTTTGAAGAACTTCTTCAAGTCCGTGCGCCGCTTGTGATATACCCACGCATCCGGGAACAGCCGACACTGATAACCGCCTTTGAATATCCGGATGCTGAAGTCAATGTCTTCTCCGAACCTCATTTTGGAGAAGCCTCCAAGTGCAGTGTATGCGTCCCGTCTGACTCCCATATTGAAGCTTCGCGGATAGAATTTATCCATTTTCTTCTTTCCCCCGCGGATGCCTCCGGTGGTGAAGAAAGAAGTCATGGAGTAATTGATGGCTTTCTGTATGTCGGTGAAAGATTCATGTGCGCGGTCCGGTCCGCCGAAGGCGTCGGCGTGGGAGGTTTGAAGTTCTTGCTCGATGGCGGAGAGATAGCCTTTGGGTAGTATGCAGTCGGAGTCCAGTATAATCAGATATTCTCCGAGGCTTCGCTCCGCACCGTAGTTCCGACTTTGTCCGGGGCCGGAGTTGGGCTTGTCGTAATAGTGTATATCCAGTTCTTTCTGATATTTTTCTACTGTTTCCTTACAGGGGATGGATGAACCGTCTTCCACAACCACTACTTCAAAGTCCTTGAAGGTTTGTTGCGTCAGACTTTCCAACAGTTCGTCTACCTCATCGGGACGGTTGTATACAGGGATGATGACGGAGTATCTCATTAATCAATCTTTTAGTTCGTTACCAACTTGATGACTTTTATATTCGTTGCCTGTCTTTATCTGTTTGTTCATGACTGCAATCGTTTTTATTGCTTACAAAGATAAACTATTATTTTCCGATAATCTTTTCATTTATCTTTTCTTTTGGCAGTTCTTATACAAAAACTGCCTGTCAGGAGTGTCTGATTCTCCCGGCAGGCAGCTTATATGTGTATGAAACAAGCAGTCTTATACCTTCACGCGGCTTACGTAAGAACCGTCGCGAGTATCGATTTCGATAGTTTCGCCTTCGCTGATGAACAAAGGAACGCGTACTGTGGCACCTGATTCAACTGTTGCAGGTTTCAGAGTGTTAGTGGCTGTGTCGCCTTTCATACCCGGTTCAGTGTAAGTGATCTTCATTTGTACCTTGATAGGCATATCAGCATAGAGAACAGTTTCAGTAGAAGCATCAGATACTACATCAAGTACCATTCCTTCCAGCAGGAAGTCAACACCATTGATCAGGTCGTGAGCGATGGGATGTTGGTCGAAAGTTTCCTGATTCATGAAGATATAGTCTTCACCTTCTTTATATAAGAATTGGTAAGGACGGCGTTCCACGCGTACATCTTCCAGTTTCTCACCGATGTTGAAACGACGTTCAAGTACGTAACCGTTTACTACGTCTTTCAGTTTAACACGCATGAAAGTGTTACCTTTTCCCGGTTTTACATGCAGGAAGTCAATACAGAAATACAACTTGTTATCCATGCGGATACAAGTTCCGATTTTAATGTCTTGGGCATTAATCATACTAATATTTTTTATTTTAGATGTTATTTAATTTGTCTCCAGTGAGCTTTGCGGGTGCAAAAGTAATGGAAATCAGTAAAAATCGCAAAAAGTTTTGAGAGAAAAAGACTTAACTCTTGGTTATTTTGAAAAAAGTCCCTATTTTTGCAGCCCGATTACGTGAAATAATAACATAAAACAATATACAGTAATGAAAAGAACATTTCAACCCTCTAACAGAAAGAGAAAAAACAAACACGGTTTCCGTGAGAGAATGGCTTCCGCTAACGGTCGCAGAGTATTAGCTGCACGTCGTGCTAAAGGCCGCAAGAAACTGACTGTTTCTGACGAATACAACGGAGTGAAAGCATAAGCGCACTCTTGTTATAAAGAGATTAAGAAAGCCGCAAAGAACTGACAACAGTGCTTTGCGGCTTTTCTCTTTTCAATGATTTATATTTTTCGGTTATTCCTCTATTTCTTTTCCTGCTTTCTTCCAACCCTCGAAGCCTTCATTAAGGTCGTAGACTTTGTACCCCTTTTCACTGAGAATGGCAGCGGCTTTCTTGCTGCGTTTACCGCTGCGGCAATAGAGGGCTACGGGTTTCTCTTTCTGTAGTGTGGAGTCGACCATAGCAGCGAACTCTTTATCCAGCACATTGATATTGATGCTGCCGGGAATGTGTGACTCGGAATATTCAGCAACTGTACGCACGTCCAGGCGCTGAACATCGGAATTGTCGATTATCGTGGAAAACTCTTCCGCCGAAACAGACTTGAAGTCTCCTTTCTGCTGACAGGAAAAAAGGGAGCTGAAGAACAGGCAGATACCTGCAATGAAGGAATTCATTTTCATAGGATATTCTATTTAGGATTATATTCAAATTCATAATTCTTTTCTTCTCCGGAATAGGTTATAAGAGAGAACCGTACAGTGACTTGCTTTATTCCTTCCGTAGCATATTGCCGCAAGGGAACGGAAAGATAAGCGCGTTTGCTGTAGGCTTGCACATCTCCGTCGCTATGGTACAGCAGCAGATGAACGAACCGATGACCGGTTTCTTCGTCCGTGCTGACTTCTTCTTCCACAAAGTGGAATGAATGTTTTCCATTCTGTGCCCTGATGTCCAGTATCATGTTCAGATAATCGAGTCCCATCCAGATACTTGTCACGTCAGCCGGGTCGCGCTTCACGCCGTCCTTGAATGTCGGCGATGATGGTGGTTCCGGCACGGGAGATACGGCATTTAGTAAGGCATACAATTTCACTCCGGATGTACCGTCGGTTACCACTGCTGTACTGTAGTTGCTGACTATACGGGCAGAGGCATTTGCGTCTATACGTGTATTGGATGCGTCTTCCACTACAGCGAAGGTTTCTCCTTCATCCGTCAAGACAGACTTTATATGGCCGCTGGCGTCTGCTTGCGCAGTCAGGAATTCCAGTTTTACGGGTGGATAATAATAGTCGTCGTCGTCACCACAGGAAACCAGCACGCACATCAGTACGGGCAAGAGCCAGAATAAAGAAACGGGGAATTGTAGCTTACCTTTCATACCTTACTTCATTTCGGATTATCAGTTTGGGTAGCCAGATAATTTGTCAGTGGGTTGGCATACATCAGCAATATCTTCTCGCGCAGAAAAGGTATGTCTTTGTTATCCAGTTCAATGCGGTTGAGCTGCCGGTCAATGTATTCCAGGAAATGTTGTTTCTCTTCGGCGGTGTAGTTGCCGGAGAAAGTTCCGGTATCTGACAAACAATCGTGGGCTATATAGTTGCCGGGATATATGCGATAGTTCGCATGGATTCTCCGGTCTATGAGGGCGGAAATCTGTGAGAAAAGTTCGGGTTTCGGGAGGGAACGGTCCAGTTTTGCCAAATCCTCATTGATGCAGGGCGAAACCTGGAAGTGTACCCGGCCTTTGAATCCGAAGAGTCCGGTCTGCATGTTTTTCAAGTCGTCCGCCTGTGTCTTCTTGTAGTCCGGTATGTCACGTTTCAGCTGGAATTCTTGTGCTTTCAGATAGTCGCAGGGATCGTATTCATAAGAAATAGCCAGCGGAACGATATCCATTTCAATCAACCGGTTGATGATGTCGCCTTCTCCGCCTATGGCAAGCATTTTGAGTACGCTTTCCTGGGTGCGGTCGTTCGAGTCCTTGGCGCGTCCCTCGCGTTGGGCTATCCAGATGGACTGGTGCTTGTCCTTGATGGTGTGATGCATATAGCGTGACATGCGTGCCGAAGACTCCAGCATCTGGCGCATGGTCAGGGCGCGTTGCACAATGAATGATTTGTTGACACGCACGAACTTCTTAATCCAGGGATAGATTAACAGGTTATCGCCAATGGCAATCTCCACGGTGTCCATACCTTGGTCTATCAGCTCTACGGACAGGAAGCCGGAGTCGAGGATGATATCCCTGTGATTGGATATATAGGTATAGGCGGCTTGTTTATCAGAAAGTGCCGTGTGGTCCAAAGTCACTCCTTGAGTGGTATCTTTGGCAAACCTTCTTAGAATTGTGTAACAGAATGCTTTCTGAAACTCCAACTTCGTCTTGCATGAACGCATTTTCTGCGCAAGTGCCTCAAAAGGAACTTCCGGAAAAACAGCAGTCGCCACCTGCCGGAAAGCCGGATCGGCAATCAATTCCTCATAAATCTGAGGGAGTTCCTCGTCATGATAAGGGCGGATTTCATCAAATTCCACTTCCATAGTGATTAACGTTTTAGTGATGAGTGATTAGCTGGTTTTCTATAATATCTGTCATTACATCTTTTATATCCAGTCCGGCGGCACGCACCTGTTGGGGTATGAAGCTGGTGGTCGTCATTCCGGGAGTGGTGTTCACTTCCAGCAGGTTGATTTTCTCACCGGCAGTGATGATATAGTCCACACGGATGATGCCGGAGGCACCCAGAATGTCATAAATGGCGGAAGTCAGCGTCTGTACCCGGCGAGTCAGATCGTCGGAGATGCGGGCGGGAGTGATTTCGGAAACCTGTCCGTTGTACTTGGCGTCGTAGTCGAAGAATTCATTCTCCGTTACCACTTCCGTGATGGGGAACACTACCGACTTCTCTTTAGTCTTGTAGCAGCCGCAGGTAATTTCTGTTCCTTCCATGAAGGCTTCCACCAGGACTTCTTGCGCTTCACCGAATGCCTTAACAATGGCAGGCTGTATTTGTTCTTTCGTCTTAACCTTTGTTACACCGAAACTTGAACCACCCAGGCTGGGCTTGATGAAGCAAGGCAAGCCAATCTTTTCCAGTACGTCTTCGTCGGAGATGGACTGTCCCTGCCGGAGTACTAAGGACTCTGCAATGCGGACGCCGAATGCCTTCAGGTATTGGTTGCAGGCAAACTTATCATAGGTAAGCGCAGCAGCCAGCACTCCGCAACAGGAATAGGGGATGTGGAGCAGGTCGAAGTAGCCCTGCAAGCGTCCGTCTTCGCCCGGAGTGCCATGAATGGTGATATAGGCGAAGTCGAACGTCACCTTTTGGCCGTCCAGCTGGAAACTGAAGTCATTCCGGTCGATGGGGGCTTTACCGCCGTCGGGAAGTTGTGCATGCCAGTCCAGCCCTTGCATTTCCACAATATATAATGTATACTTCTCCTTATCGATAAAGGAATAGATGCCCTGTGCACTGCGCAGGGAAACCTGGAATTCGGAGGTGTCACCTCCGCAAACGATAGCAATCGTGCGTTTCATTCTAAATCTCTGTTACTGATGTAGCCTCTCCATTTGTCTATCAGCTGGGTCATGTCGTCGGGCAACTCCGAGGTGAAATACATCTCTTCGCCGGTAGCGGGATGTACAAACCCCAGCGTCATGGCGTGCAGTGCCTGCCGTGGGCAAGTGTCGAAGCAATTGTTTACAAACTGTTTGTATTTACTGAAATGAGTACCTTTCAGAATCTCGTGGCCGCCGTAGCGCTCATCATTGAAGAGCACGTGCCCGATGTGCTTCATGTGCACGCGTATCTGGTGGGTACGTCCAGTTTCGAGGATGCACTCTACAAGGGTGACATAACCCAGACGTTCCAGCACGCGGTAATGGGTTACGGCATGTTTACCCTGGTCGTCGGGCAAGACGGTCATTTGCATACGGTCTTTGGGGTTCCGGCCGATGTTGCCAGTGACGGTTCCTTCGTCCTGTTCCATGACTCCCCACACCAATGCACGGTAACGGCGTTTGGTGGTTTTGTTGAAGAACTGTATGCCGAGGTTGGTTTTGGCATCCGGTGTTTTTGCTATGACGAGCAGGCCGGATGTGTCTTTGTCGATACGGTGCACCAGCCCCACGTGAGGGTCGTTGGCATCATAGTCGGGGTTATCTTTCATGTGCCAGGCGATGGCATTCACTAAAGTTCCGTGATAGTTTCCGTGTCCCGGGTGGACAACCAGTCCGGCAGGCTTGTTCACTACCATGAGGTATTTGTCCTCATAAACGATATTAAGTGGAATTTCTTCGGGAATGACTTCGTTTTCGTAGCGCGGGCGGTCCATCATGATGGTGATGACGTCCATCGGCTTCACTTTGTAGCTGCTCTTGACGGGTTTGTTGTTGGCCATTACGAAGCCGTCTTGCGCTGCTTTCTGGATGCGGTTGCGCGAAGCGTTCGTCAGGCGGTCGAACAGGTATTTGTCTACGCGCACCATCTCCTGCCCCCTATCCACTACCACGCGGAAGTGTTCATAAAGTTGCGCCCCTTCGCCGACGGGTTCCACATCGTCCAGGTCGTCAATTGTTATGTCGTCCGGCAAATCTTCTATCATTCCTCGTTTTTCTATATGATATTATGAAAGAGTCGTTATAGTTCCCCGTATATCGTTGCGGTTAGAACCAGGATTCGTCCGCAGCAGAATCTCCGGAAGAAACGGGTGCTGTGGTTGCTGTTCCGATAGAGTCTCCTTCCTGGGGCAATTCTCCGCCATCACCTACCACTAATGTTAGCGTGGCGCCTGTGGGTACTTTTTCACCGTTGGCCAGTGTGTGTCCTTTATATTTCACTTCATATACCCAGTCTTTCTCGCCGGGCACGTGTTGGTTTTCGGTCAGTTTGAAGCCGGATGCCAGCAGACGTGCCTGTGCCTGGCGCATGGAACTGTTGTCCGCTACGTCGGGAACGGCTTGTAAGGGGGTGCTTAGTGTGTTTATTGTCAGATAGATGGTTCGTCCTTCCTTCACTTTCTGTCCGGCGGCGGGGTTGTAGTCGAGGATGCAACCGGCGGGCAGGTTCTTTACATAGCTGGAGTCGGAAACGATGCAGTTTAGCTTCTGGTTGCGGAACAGCTTTTCGGCTTCTGCCACTCCCATGCCTTTTACATTGGGCACTACTACCGCTTCACCGTGACGGGTATATATGTCCAGTCCCTTCAGGACTCCGAACAGTGCAAGGGCAACCACGATGACCATTGCAATCAGGTTTACCCAGAAAAACTTATTCTGCCGGAAAGAAAAAAACTCCTTTATTGTCATAATCCTTAGCGTTATTTGGGGCAAAGATAATGCAAACCGAAGGTAGTACAAAATAAGCTCGCTTATTTTTAATGCTGAGGTGCAGCTTATCTTTATCTTTGAAGAAAAAATAGCATATTAAAATCTATCCTGCATTATTCATCGCAGGAGTTAAAGGAGTTATCAGTTAAAGGAGTTATCACTTCGTTAGGAGTTAAGGAGTCAGAGCCGGTACTATTGTATTATGCAAGTAAAACTATTGGCTTTAACTCCTAAACCAATTTGTCGGCTGATAACTCCTTAACTCCTTTAACTCCGGAGTGTGAATTGTTCAGGTTAGAGAGATTCGAGTAACCTTTTCAGCACCACCGTAGCGGATATTTCGCGATTGGCAGCTTCGGGTATTACGATAGATTGTGGGCTTTCGATGACGTCGTCCGTTACAATCATGTTGCGGCGCACAGGCAGGCAGTGCATGAAGTAGGCCTTGTTGGTTACGGCCATCTGGCGGTCGCTGACAGTCCATTCGCGGTTTTTGCTCAGGATTTGTCCGTAGTTATCGCCTGTGTATGCCGCCCAGTTTTTGGCATAGATGAAGTCGGCGTCTTCAAAGGCTTTCATCTGGTCGTATTCTACGCGGGCATTTCCTACGAATTGCGGAGCAAGCTCGTAGCCTTCGGGATGGGTGATGACGAAGTCATAATCCGTAGCGTTCATCCATTCAGCGAATGAGTTAGGAACGGCTTGGGGCAATGGGCGGGGGTGTGGTGCCCAGGTCATTACCACTTTGGGGCGGGCTGTCTTTTTATATTCCTCAATGGTGATGAGGTCGGCAAAGCTCTGCAACGGATGGCGTGTGGCGGCTTCCATTGAGAACACCGGACGCCCGGAATGCTTGATGAATTGGTTGATGATGATTTCATTATAATCATCTTCTTTATTCTCGAAGCGGGCGAAGGAGCGCACACCGATGATGTCGCAATAACAACCCATTACGGGGATGGCTTCCAACAAGTGTTCGGGTTTGTCGCCATCCATGATGACACCACGTTCTGTCTCCAACTTCCATGCTCCCTGATTGATGTCAAGTACGATGACGTTCATGCCGAGATTCATCGCAGCTTTCTGAGTACTGAGACGGGTTCGGAGGCTGGAGTTGAAGAAAATCATCATCAACGTCTTGTTCCGGCCCAACTCTACGTATTTGAAACGGTCTTTCTTAATCTCAAATGCTTCATCCAGTGCAGCTTTCAGATTTCCGATATCCTGCACACAAGTAAACTTTTTCATATTTGTAATTTTTGATTAATCACTCCCTTATTTGTCCTTCGCCCTCTATAATCCACTTGTAGGTGGTGAGTTCTTCCAGTGCCATCGGACCGCGGGCATGAAGTTTCTGCGTGCTGATACCGATCTCGGCACCCAGTCCGAATTGTGCTCCGTCCGTGAAGGAAGTCGGTACGTTGACGTAGACACAGGCGGCGTCCACATCGCGGCAGAACCATTCGGCACGGGATTTATCTTCGGTCACGATACATTCGCTGTGCTTGGAACCATATTTCCGGATATGTGCGATTGCTTCGCGGATGGATTGAACGGTCTTGACGGACATCTTATAGTCCAGAAATTCGGTGCCGAAGTCCTCTTCTGTAGCTTCTTTCAGCAATTCTTCCGGATAGTAACCTTTCAAGGTGCTGTAAGCATAAGAATCTGCATAGATTATCACGTTGCTTTCAGGCAGTGGCCGGCAAAGTGCGGGTAAATCGTTGAGGCGGTCGGCATCAATCAACAGACAGTCCAGGGCGTTGCATACGCTGACGCGGCGGGTTTTGGCGTTGTTGATGATGGCGGCACCTTTTTTTACATCACCGTCCCGGTCGAAGAAAGTATGGCAGATGCCTGCACCGGTTTCGATAACCGGAATGGTGGCGTTTTGGCGTACAAAGTTGATGAGACTACTGCTTCCGCGGGGAATGAGCAAATCTACATAGCCTCTGGCATTCAGTAATTCGGCGGTTGCTTCACGGTCGGCGGGAAGCAGTTCTACGATGTGCGGGTTGACGCTGAAGCGTTCCAACACCTCGTGAATTACGCTGATAATGGCACGGTTGGAGTAGTCGGCGTCACTGCCGCCTTTCAGGATGCAGGCGTTTCCGCTTTTCAGGCAGAGGGAGAATACGTCGAAACTGACGTTCGGGCGTGCCTCGTATATGATGCCGATGACACCAAAGGGGACGCTCACTTTCTTGAGCCTCATGCCTTTCGGGTGTATATTTTCCTTTAGAATGCGTCCCAGGGGTGAGGGAAGGGTTGCCACGTTGCGCGTGTCTGCGGCAATGCCTTGCAGACGTTCTTCGGTCAGCTTCAACCGGTCGAATTTCGGGTCTTTCGGGTTCATTCTATCCAGGTCTTTCCGATTTTCTGCAAGAATGAAGTCTGATTTTGCCAAAGCGGCATCTGCTACAGCCAGCAAAATCCGATTGATTTCCTGGTCGCTCAGCGATAATAATTCGCGGCTGGCGTCTTGTACAGTAGCAAATACTTTGTTTAAGTTCATCTTTATTGTACTTTTTAGTGTTGATTACCTTGCAAATGTACTAATTATATTGAGAATGTACACTTTATCTCTTTGAAAAAGAATTAGTATACGGGGAAGTGTAGAAGTGCTGTATGTTTATACGGTTTTTAGATTCAAATTCCTTGCTTTTGCCACGCCTATGGCGCAACATTGCCACGCCTATGGCACGACATTGCCACACCTATGGCACGACTGTGCCAAAGCGATGGCAAGACTGTGCCACTTCGATGGCAAGAAGTTGGCAATGTACAGCTTCCTTTTCCCGGTTTTGAATGAAATGATGATTCATTACTGTAGCGGGAATGAATCAAGATCAGGAAAAAGACCTGTAACAGAAAAGACAGTTCCCAAACGGAGTATTGACATGTTTCTTATTCTATGTATAGATAATCATAGTGCACCACCGGTTTCTTTCCATGTTTTCCCATTGCTTCCCTTGCCTGTGCAGAGTCGCAGTTGGCTTTTCCCACACCTACGGGATTACCTTCGAAATCAATAATCCGCACAATGTCATCTTTTTCAAACTCTCCTTCGATAGCGGTGATGCCAACGGGCAGAATGCTGATTGCTTTGTCTGAATTCAGCACCTCCGTAGCACATTGATTGATGTGCAGTTCACCTTTGGCGAAACCTTCGCTGTGCGCAATCCATTTCTTTATGCTGGATACGGGCTCGGCAGAAGGTATGAAGCGCGTGCAGAGGGTATCTTTCGGATGTTGAATCAAATCGACAAGGATATTATCACGCTTGCCGTTGGCTATGATAACCGTGATTCCTTCATCGGCTACTTTGCGGGCAATGTTGGTTTTAGTCAGCATACCGCCACGGCCGAAGCTGGACTTGGAAGCCTGGATATAAGATGAAAGGTCTTTGCCCTGTCCGATTTCCCGTATCACTTCCGAGGTGGGATCGGCTGGGGAACCGTTGTAAATGCCATTGATATTACTGAGTATAATTAGCGCTTGTGCGTCCATCATAGACGCTATTAGGCCGGACAATTCATCATTGTCCGTAAACATCAGTTCGCTTACGGAAATTGTATCGTTCTCATTGACAATGGGGATAACGCTATTCTCTAACATTACCGTCATACAGTTCTTCTGGTTGAGGTAGTGCCGGCGAGTGGCGAAGTTCTCCTTCATAGTCAGCACTTGCCCTACGGCAATACCATGTTCGCGGAATAATTCGTAATAGCGGTTGATAAGTTTGGCTTGCCCTACGGCAGAGAATAGCTGACGTTGATCCACACTGTCCAGTTTCTTGGCAGGGTGCACTTCACTGCGTCCGGAAGCTACGGCTCCGGATGATACGAGGATAATTTCTACTCCTGCTTTGTGCAGTTCAGCTATCTGGTCTACCAAAGCAGACATACGTGTTACGTCAAGAGTGCCGTCGCGGCGTGTCAGAACATTGCTGCCCACTTTTACGGCAATTCTCGAAAATTGTTGCTCCATGTGTCGTTATATTCTTCTTATGTGGTTTTATAGAGACTGAATTTAGTCTTCATCTTCACCTTTGCCACGCTCCCGGATTATTTCCATCGCGTCTTCGTACTTTTCCTCGCTGACGAGGATCGTTATGTCTGATGTTATGTAGGGCGCAATGGTGCTCATTAGTCCGTCCTTCAAAATAGTTGCTATACCATTGTTTTCGAGTAACCCCTTAACAAGTTCTGCTTCCCACGGTGATCCTTTGAACACCTCAACTGTACGGCTGTTGTCTGTTGATTTCATAATGGTAAGTATTAATAAGTTTATATTCTACAAATATAACAAGTATTTCGGAGAAAAGATTTCTTTTATTGCCAAATGTTTTACGATTATAGTTCTATCCGTTGTACGGTGACTGCCTTGTTCAGAAAGGTGGATGCTGATTCGATGAACTTCTCTTCCGCTTCTGTAGTGTAGTAAGAACATTTGCTTCCTTTGGTACATTTCGCATCCATTTCGGGATGACGCTGCAGGTAATCTTTCAGGCTGTCAGCTACCAGTTCTCCCTGTGCAACGGTGGTGATGCCTTCGGGCATATACTTCTTTATCTTAGGCAGCAGTAAGGGGTAATGTGTACAGCCCAGGATTACTGTGTCAATCTGCCTGTCTTTTGCAAGGAGTTCATCAATGTATTTACGAATAAAATAATCGGTTCCTTCTCCTTCCGCTTCATTGTTTTCTACAAGCGGTACCCATAGGGGGCAGGCTTCACCCTGTACTTGAATATCCGGGAAAAGCTTATGTATTTCCAGCGGATAAGATTCGGACTTGACAGTTCCTGAGGTGGCGAGGATGCCTACATGACGGCTGTGAGTAATGCCACCGATACATTCCACAGTAGGACGTATGACGCCCAATACACGGCGTGACGGGTCCATACCGGGTAAATCATTCATTTGTATGCTGCGCAATGCTTTGGCAGATGCAGTGTTGCAGGCCAGGATAACCAGATGGCACCCCATCTCGAATAATTTGGTGACAGCCTGCAACGTAAATTCATATACAATCTCGAAAGACCGTGTGCCGTAGGGCGTACGTGCATTGTCTCCCAGATAGATATAATCATATTGGGGCAGGGCTTCGCGTATCTTGCTGAGGATAGTCAGCCCGCCGTATCCGGAATCAAATACGCCGATAGGGCCGGGGATAGTGGGTAATTCTTGTTTCATGATGGAAAAGCTATGTACACGCTACAAAGATAATGCAAATCGAATGTAGAACTTTCATGCTTGCATAAAAAAGTTCTGCTGAGATGCCGCTTATCTTATCTGAATATAGAAAAAGGCGTGGACTGTATGCAATCCACGCCTTTTTCTATCTTTAAATAAGATATGCCTTTCTTATTTGATACCCAGCTGAGTCTTTACTTTAGCTGTTACATCTACGCTTGTAGAACTTACATAAGGTATAGAGGTACGAGCCAGGTCGAAGATATAGATGGCACCTTCTGCTTTACCTACAGCCTGGATAGCTTCGTCCAATTTCTTATAGATAGGTACTAATGCTTCTTGCTGTGCTTTCTGCATATTCTGGTAAGCTTCTTGCTGGAATTGTTCTTGTCTTTCGGCCATGTCCTGTAATTCTTTCTGGCGTCTTTCTGCTATGTTTTTGGGCAGAGAGTCAGCTTGTGCCTGATATTCCTGCAATTTCTTCTGGAACTCAGCCTGAGAACGCTGCATTTCTTCTGAATATTGTTTGGACATAGTTTCAAGGTCTGCTTGTGCCTTTGTGTATTCAGGCATTAAAGCGATAACCTCTTGTGAGTTCATGTGAGCAAATTTCTGTGCCATTGCTCCTAACGGAAGAGCGAACACAATTACAAGGAGTGCGATTTTTTTAAGCATAATGTTTATTGTTTATTTAATTAATTGTTCATTGTCTAAGTGCAAATATAGTGCAAACTGAATGCAATACAAAATAAGCTTGCTTATTTTTAATGCTGGAGTGCAGCCTATGTTCGCGGAGCAAATGTATGAAATTAATTTGAATATCCTAACTTTGCGAGGACTTCATTGCTGATATCAATTCGCGGAGAGGCAAAAATGATACTTGTTGCAGAAGCCCGGTCGACTACTACGGAGTATCCTTTTTGTTCCGAAATCTCTTTAACCGCATTATAAATTTCATCTTGAATGGGTTGCATCAGGCTTTCGCGTTTCTTGAACAATTCTCCTTCAGGACCAAAATAGGTGCGGCGCAGCTCGGCTGCTTCTTTCTCTTTAGCGACAATCGCTTCCTCTTTTTTTCCTTTCTGTTCTTCGGAAAGAAAGACGGCTTCCGATTGATAGTTCTTGTACAACGTTTTAGCTTCTTCGGCAACTTTCTCTACTTCGCTTTGCCATTTTTTTGAAACTTGGTTCAACTGTTCGTTAGCACGTTCGTAAGCCGGAATGTTTTTCAGGATATACTCCATATCAATCAAGGCGAACTTTTGTGCACTGGCTGTCATGCCTACGGCAAACAGCAAGATCATTAATAAAACAGACTTTCTCATAACGTTTGGTTTTTGTGATACAATTAGAATTCCTGTCCTAAGATAAAGTGGAATTGACTGCCACCATATTCTGTAGAACCACGTACTTTATCGAAACCGTAAGCCCAGTCAATACCCATCATACCGATCATCGGCAGGAAGATACGTACACCAACACCAGCAGAACGTTTCAATTCGAACGGATTGAAGTTCTTCACATCCTGCCAGGCATTACCGGCTTCTACAAAACCTAACGCATAAATACTGGTACTTGTTTCCAGCATCAGCGGATATCTTAACTCAAGGCCGAGACGGGTATAAGCGTAACCTTCATATCCGTAAGGAGTCAATGAGCTGTTCTCATAACCACGGAGAGCGATACTTTCCGTAGCATAACTGGAGTAACCGGTCATACCGTCACCACCCACGTCGAATGTTTCGAACGGAGATTTCTTATACTTGTTGTAATGTCCCAACAAACCGAATTCTACGCGACCCATCAATACCGGAGTACGTTTCACGGCTACGGGGTCCATCAACGGAATGTACACTTTGGATTTGAATTTCCATTTATGGTATTCAATCCATTTGTGCATCTTGTTCATGTCTTCCTGATTGCTGGTACTGTATTTGCTGTAGTCTTTTCCATCGAACAGAGAATACGGTGGAGTCAACTGTACTGACAGAGAGAACTCAGAACCTGAACGCGGGTAAATCGGGTTGTCGATAGAACTGCGGGACAATGTCAGGTTGATGCTGAGGTTATTACATTTACCGTTGGTTACGGGGAAGTATTGCCAGTCGCTCAGGATATAGCGTTGGTAGGACAACTCAGCGGTAAACTGGAAGTAGTCATCCGGCCATTTCAGACGCTTACCGAACATGGCGGCCACACCGAACATCTTGATAGACTTGTCGGGGTCGTAATAGTTTTCGTAACTGTTGTAGTTGCCATAGTTGTACATACCGTAACCATACATACCGCTATACATGCTGTTGTAGTAGCTGTTCATGTACGCCGAGTTGTAGTAACGGCTGCTGATATCTGTCTGCACGGAATAGAAAGCTGACAGAGAGAATGCATTCGGACGTTTGCCACCGAACCACGGGTCGTAGAATGAAATGCTATAGGATTGGTAATACTTGGCATTGGTTTGTCCGCTGACAGTCAAAGTCTGGCCATCACCTTGCGGTAGGATACCGCGGTAGTTTTCACCCGGATGCAGCAAGTTGGCAAGTGAGAAGTTGGTGAACTTCAGGCTTAACTTACCGATGATACCCGTCTGTCCCCAACCGGCAGAGAATTCCACCTGGTCGTTGGCTTTGGATACCAAGTCGTAACCTATATCCACGGTTCCGTCTTCCGGTCTCGGCTGGATGTCGGGTTTGATTTGTTCCGGGTCGAAGTGTCCCATCTGCTGGATTTCACGCATAGAACGCATCAGGTCTTCACGGCTGAACAGGTCACCCGGACGGGTACGGAGTTCACGACGTACTACGTTTTCATACAAACGGTCGTTACCATTGATGCTGATCTTATTGATGGTAGCCTGGCGGCCTTCGAAAATACGCATTTCCAGGTCGATGGAGTCTCCTACGATGTTTACTTCCACGGGTTCGAGGCTATAGAACAAGTAACCGTTGTTGTAGTAGAGGTTGCCGATAGCGTCTTCGTCGGACATGGTACGTTCTTCCAGCAATTTCTGGTTGTATACATCACCCTTCTTCATACGAAGCATGAAGTTCAACTGTTCTGAAGGGTACAATGTATTACCTACCCACGTTACATTGCGGAGGTAGTATTTGTCTCCTTCTTCAATTTTCATGAAGATGTCTACCGTGCGGTCATCATAAGGCTTGATGCTGTCTTCTACGATCATGGCGTCACGATAACCCAACTCGTTATACTTGTCGATAATCAACTGTTTGTCCGCTTCAAAGTTTTCTTCTACGAACTTCTTGGTGCGGAATAGATTGAGCAACTTATTCTTCTCGTTGGTCTTCTTCATGATGCGCTTCAACTTCTTAGTTGCTAAAGCCTCATTACCAACGATTGTGATTTCGTGCACTTTCACCTTCTCTTTCTTGTCGATGTCGATATCTACGATAACCTGGTTTTCGTTGGATACATCATCTTTCTGCGAGATGATTACTTCTGCATTCTTAAAACCTTTATCGTCAAAATAGCGTTTAATCAGAGTCTTGGCACGGTCAATGACGTTGGGAGTCACCTGACCGCCTTTGATCATACCGATTCTACTTTCTATATCCTCACGTTCCGACTTCTTCACGCCATGGTAGCGAATATCGGATACACGCGGACGTTGAGTCAGATGGATAGTCAGCCATACTTTATCGCCTTCTATCTTGTCGGCTGTAATCTGGACATTGGAGAATAGACCATGACGCCAATAGCGCTTACAAGCCTGAGTGATTTCTTCACCCGGCACGGTAATCGTTTGGCCTACGGACAGACCGGACAAGCCGATAAGTACATAGTCCTCATAGTTCTTAACTCCTTCTACTTTAATTTCTGCAATCTCATACTTCTTGGGGGTTCCCGAGTAGAGAATGACTGGTTTTTCCGCATCATCGGTGCTGTTGGCATCTTGAGCGGCGCTTGTCAATACACAACCAAAGAGGCAGATAAACGCTGTGAGTATAGAGAAAATACGATAGTGCATTTATGTTTTGGATTAAATATGTTTGGTTTTAACTGATTTGTTCACTGGTTTTACCGAATCTACGTTCCCGTCTCTGGTAGTCGCAGATGGCTTTGCAAAGTTCCTCTTCCCGGAAATCGGGCCAATAGGTTTCGCAAAAATAGAGTTCCGAATATGCGCATTGCCAAAGCAGGTAATTGCTCAGACGGATTTCTCCGCCGGTGCGTATCAGCAAATCGGGATCGGGCATGAAGTTGGTCGTCAGATGTTTCGACATTAAATCGGTGTTGATTTCTTCGGGTGTCAATTCTCCTTTCTGCACCAATGCGGCAATTTGCCGGCTGGCTTCTGTTATTTCCCAACGTGAAGAGTAGCTGAGGGCAAGTACCAGGCACATGCCTGTATTCTTGGAAGTATTTTCTACGCAACTGTATAAGCGGTCTTGTACATTTGCGGGTAACTTTTCTATATCTCCAATAATCCGGAAACTGATGTTGTTCTTCATGAACGTATCTTCTTCGATGGAATCGAAAAGGAGGCCCATCAAGGCTGCCACTTCATCCGAGGGACGATTCCAGTTTTCGGTTGAGAACGTATATAGGGTCAGATATTTGATTCCCAGTCTGGCGGCTTCTTCGGCAATGATATGCACGGTTTCAGCACCGACCTGATGTCCGTAGCTGCGCTCGTGTCCGCGCTGCTTCGCCCACCGTCCGTTGCCGTCCATGATAATTGCCACATGCTGGGGTATCCGGCTCAAATCAATTTGTTCTTTATATTGCATCTTTTTTAGTTGTTACAATCCTTACATCTTGGGAAGAGGTCGTAGGTAACGAAAAAGACGGTAAATGCATAACTGTCTTTGTTCTTCCAACCTTTTCCTTTTATCTGGTACGGGTCTTCCAGTTGTAAACCTTCCCGTTGGGTAACGTCTAACTGGTCGCTAAGGCTGAACCGCATTGTAAACTCGCATCCTATGTTGATGCGCGGAGTTGCTTTGTATTTCACACCCACCCCTATGGGGATGTTCATCGTGAAAATAGTCTTAGCGGGTTTAGGCGCGAACGTAAATCCTAATCCACCTAATATATAAGGTGTGAACCGACGGTCGCCCCGGTACGTATTACCGGTACCATATCCCAAAAAGTTATATTCAAACTGTGCTCCTAAATCGAAAATTGTCCGTTTGAAAGTGACGTACTCTCCATTCGGATACACATTTTTGAAATCTCTCGTATCACCGGAAATCCTGCCGGCTGTCAGGTTGCCTTTTATTGCCATATGCGGATTCAGCAGATACCGGGCCATGAATCCTCCCGCTATTCCTGTGTTCTTAAACGGGGTACTGTTGTTGGCATCTCCCATATAAAAACTTCCTCCAATGGCACCTCCCAGTTCCCATGTATATTCTTCCTGCGCTGTAACATAGCAGAAAGGGAACATGAGCAGGCAAAACACTATCTTTATATTTCTTGTAATAGCCATACCGTTTTAATTTTACTCCTTACTATATAAGGAAACGGAAAATTGACTATTTTATTATTGTTATTTGAAACCCAGCTTGTTCTGACGACCACGCCAAACAGAACCGTCGCTGTTCCATACAATCCAAATATAATGTTTTGTGTCAATGGCCAGAGAGTAATCTCCCTTGTCTTTGAACAAACTTATGTATTCAATCGTATCTTTGTCATCTTCCTTTTCACCCGGAGTGACTTTTATTTCTGTCGGATACCGGAATTTAGTAGCTGCTTCATTCCATTCTATTCCTACGCGAGAGGTACGGATGATATTGAAGTCTCCACCCATCATGTAGAACAGGCCTCCATAATACATGATTGACGGATTCTTCATGGCCGGGCAGGAGAAATCTGTCGGTGTACTCATGTCAGCCCAAGTTAGTCCGTCCATAGTGAACCAAGGCACTGTTTCTTCAGTCGTTATTTCAGTATTGTCGGCTGTTGCAGTTTTAGTATTGCCTACTATCACTGTTTGCTTGATACCGCTTGCATTTGTGAATACTGTAGAGTATATGTCTTCCAGCGGGAAGTTTTCAGGGATCGTCTCTTCACTTTTTTGCCAACTTGTTTCTTCTAAATTCTTTGCACAGAAATAGTTTTTATCGTCTTTAGTAAAGATACCCGTGAGCCTGTTCTTGCTTCCTGTAACTTTGTCTTCCGGAATACCTCCCAGGAATGTTACCATCTGCATCCCTTGCATATCCATTTGGGTCCAGTTGATGCCGTTGTCAGAGTAAAATGCTTCTCCATTCGTTGTAGTTATGAACAGCTGGTCATTGAAACTAACGATAGAGTTTAATTTTGCACCTGTCGGAAGGTCAACGTTGATCAGACTCCATTGAAGACTGGCAGGAGTGGACAAGGAACTACGATATGCAGTTGTGGAAGAAGTGTAAACAAAGAGTTCTTCTTTCAGAATAACGGATTTTTGCTTACCGGAAACAGGTGAAGCCGGCAGAGCTGCCATTTCTCTCCAGATCAGAGAATCCGGGTCTTGCTTATGAACATTTACTTTGATTGTATATTCACGAACCGTCACGCCGTCAGCTGCATGAACCTTGAGCTTGATAGGCTCTCTCAGGTCAACTGAGTCACTTGTGTTGAATAATGTATCGTTAAGGCCGGAAGTAACCCAGCCTGTTACGTTCAGCGTATCGATCAGAATTTTGTCAATGATGGTATCAGAGCCAACAGGGAGAGAGTCAACGTTATAAATTTCTCTTTTCAGCTGGTCAATTGTGAACTTATAATATATGCCTTTCCCTATAGTATCAATGCCAAAGGCGCGTATTGTTGCGTCAGAACTATATTCATAATTATCATCTGAGTTAAGACACGAACTTATGGCTATTGACATAAGAAGAAAACTCAGGATTACGGATAAAAACTTTATTCTCATTTTCTAAAGATAGTGTTTATTTACAAGTTGCAAAAATAGGAACATTTTTTTCTATAATCAGCATTGCAGGGAAGTTTTATATAAAATTATAGATAATATGCCCGTTTTTCTCGATAAAAAAGCATCAAAATGAGGTGTTTCGGACTATTTTATCGTTGTATAATGCCGTATACTTCTTCCGAAAGATTGTTCGGTGACATAACTATTTTTATCCCTCATTTCAGGTGCTTTAACACCGGATGTCAATCGTATGGGGCTTACTTCGACGAATGCTTCATCCCAAAGGTCGGCATCGATGAAAGATTGTAGCAAGGCACTGCCTCCTTCCACCAAAAGGGATTGGATGCCACGTTCGTATAAAGTTAACATGATTTGCGGCAATATATCCTGTTGGAAATCTATTGGGAGATATTCTACGTTGGGGAGGGAGGGGTGGGGCTGTTCGGTAAAGATGAGTGTCGGTACACTTCCGTCAAATAGATGGAGGGCAGGCGACAGGCGTCGTTTACGGTCTAATACGAGACGCAGAGGAGGGCGCCCGTACCAATTGCGGACATTCAGAGAAGGATTGTCCAATTCTGCCGTGCGGGTACCGACAAGGATAGCGGCATGCTCTGCCCGTTTTTTATGCACTAACATTGAAGTCAAGGGGGTGGACAGAATAACGGGATGACCGTCTTTCCGGCATAAATCGATAAAACCGTCCGCAGACTCCGCCCATTTCAGGGTGATGTATGGTCGATGTAGCTGGTGGAAAGTGATAAAGCGCCTGATTAAATGCCGGCATTCACCTTCCAGTACTCCGACGACGACTTCCCGACCGGCATCTTTCAGCTTCTGTATGCCCCGTCCCGCAACTTTGGCGAAAGGGTCCTGGCAACCGATGACGACACGGGGAATTTGCTTCTCAATAATCAAATCGGCACAAGGTGGTGTTTTCCCATAGTGGGAACATGGTTCCAGGCTTACATAAATTGTTGAATGCTTCAGTAACGAACTGTCTTTAACGGAGCGGATGGCATTCACTTCGGCATGCGCTTCTCCGCAACGTATATGATAACCTTCGCCGATAATTTTTCCGCCACATACGATTACTGCTCCTACCATTGGGTTGGGAGCTGCATTGCAAAGCCCGTTCTGAGCCAGCTGAATGCAACGGCGCATATATTTTTCTTCTTCCATGTGTGCTTCCTTTCTCGGATATTTCTTACTTTTGCATCCCAAAATATCCAAATTATGAATATTACCACTGCTTATATTCGCCGGAAACTACAGGGCTATTATACTCCTCAGGAAGCCGGCAATCTGTCCAGACTTATCTGTTGCGAGATATTTGGGCAACGGACAGTGGATTATTATCTGGGCAAAGATATAACTTTATCTGCAAAAGCGAAACAGGAATTAGAAAGCATTCTTACTCGTTTGCATAATTTTGAACCGATACAATACATTTTAGGCGAAGCCCGTTTTCTCGGAAGAACGCTTTGTGTAACTCCCGATGTGCTTATTCCTCGTCCGGAAACGGAAGAACTGGTTGAGTTGATGCTGAAAGAACTTTCTCCCGCTTCCCGTGTTTTGGATATCGGAACCGGTAGTGGTTGTATAGCTGTCTCTTTGGCAAAAGAATTGCCGGAGTCGCAGGTCACGGCTTGGGATGTGTCCGAAAAAGCTTTGTCTGTTGCTGCTCTTAATGGCGGAGCCTTGCGAGCATCTATCCGGTTCGAACAGCGTGATGTGTTGACCTATACTCCTGATGTAACAGAATGTTATGACGTTATTGTGAGTAATCCGCCGTATGTGACTGAAGCGGAAAAGGCGGAGATGGAACAGAATGTACTGGATTGGGAGCCCTCGCTGGCACTGTTTGTGCCCGATGCGGACCCTTTACGCTTCTATCGCCGTATTGCTGTGCTGGGGCTTGAAATGCTTGTGCCCGGTGGAAAACTTTATTTTGAAATAAACCGTGCTTTTGGAGAAGATACTGTATCTATGTTGCGTGATTTAGGATATCGCACCGTCCGTCTTCAAAAGGATATTTCCCATAATGATAGATTTGTAATAGCCGAAAAATGACAAATATTACTGAAACGGAGGCGCTGAGTAAAGTTGCTGCCTATTGTTCCACTGCGGAGCATTGCCGTGCCGAGGTCTCTGAGAAGTTACAGCGTTGGGGACTACCGTATGATGCTATTGAACGCATCCTTGAACGTTTGGAAAATGAAAAGTATATTGATGAAGAGCGGTTTTGCCGTGCTTTTGTCAATGACAAGTACCGTTTTGCCAAGTGGGGGAAAGTGAAGATTGCCCAGGCACTTCAATTGAAGAAGATCTCTTATAATGTATGCCGACGTTTCCTGAATGAGATAGACGAGGAAGAATACCTGTCTATATTAGACAGTTTGTTACTGGCGAAACGGAAAAGTGTTCATGCCGGGAACGAATTTGAATTGAATGGAAAACTGATGCGTTTTGCCTTGAGCCGCGGTTTCGAAATGAAAGATATCAGTCGTTGTATACAACTTTCTGACGAAAATGAAGGTTTTGAGTGAAAAATCTCTTTATTCTTTTTTTTATTCTCGTTCAGTTTCCGTATTTTTGTGCCATATTTATTATAAATAGCTAATTTAGTTATGAGAACTTTAGAAAAACTATTCGCAGAGAAGTTGCTGAAGATAAAAGCGATTAAACTACAACCGGCAAATCCCTTCACTTGGGCTTCCGGCTGGAAATCTCCTTTTTACTGTGATAACCGCAAAACACTTTCTTATCCTTCTTTGCGTAATTTTGTAAAGATTGAAATTACCCGTTTGATATTGGAACGTTTCGGGCAGGTGGATGCAATTGCCGGCGTAGCAACAGGCGCTATCCCTCAGGGAGCTTTGGTTGCCGATGCGCTGAACTTGCCGTTTGTGTATGTACGTTCCACCCCGAAAGACCATGGATTGGAAAACCTGATTGAGGGTGAACTTCGCCCGGGTATGAAAGTTGTGGTTGTTGAAGACTTGATTTCTACTGGTGGAAGTAGCTTGAAAGCCGTAGAAGCTATCCGTCGTGACGGATGCGAAGTAATCGGTATGGTAGCTGCGTATACTTATGGTTTCCCCATTGCAGAGAAAGCATTCAAAGATGCCAAAGTTCCTTTGGTGACGCTGACGAATTATGAAGCGGTTCTGGATGTTGCACTCCGTACAGGTTACATCGAAGAGGAAGACATTGAGACGCTGAACGAATGGCGTAAGGATCCTGCACATTGGGATGCCGGAAAATAACAGCGGTTTATACTACAAAGTAATTAATATGACGAAAGGGCCATTCGGATAGATTCTGTCCGAATAGTTCTTTTTTGTCTTTTAAAGAGAATCGAAATATGACAAAATTTGAAAGTGGTGTGAAGACGATACCCGCCTCACAGGAACTTGTTTATGAGAAGTTATCCGATTTGAATAATCTGGAAAAGTTTAAGAGCAGCCTGCCGGAGGATAAAGTGAAGAACTTGAGTTTTGACTCGGAAAGCATGATGATAGAGGTGGCTCCCGTAGGTAAGATAGCGCTGAGTATCGTAGAGAAGGAACCGTGCAAATGTATTAAGTTTGCCACAACAACTTCACCGTTGCCGTTCAATCTGTGGATACAGATAGTCGCCGTCTCGGAGACGGAATGTAAGATGAAACTGACCATCGGCATGGAACTGAATCCTTTTATGAAAGGTATGGTGCAGAAACCATTGCAGGAAGGACTGGAAAAGATGGCCGATATGCTGTCGATAATACCGTATCACTAATCATTAATCACTAAATAAATGGCTCAGAAACTTTGGGAGAAATCCGTTCAGGTAAATAAGGATATAGAACGCTTTACGGTAGGACGCGACCGTGAGATGGACCTTTATCTGGCAAAGCATGATGTGTTAGGTTCTATGGCTCACATCACCATGCTCGAAAGCATTGGTCTGCTGACGAAAGAAGAACTGGTTCTTTTGCTCGATGAACTGAAGAATATCTATGCGGCTGCTGAAAAGGGTGAGTTTGTGATAGAAGAAGGGGTAGAGGATGTGCATTCGCAGGTAGAGCTGATGCTGACACGTAGACTGGGTGATGTAGGCAAGAAGATACATAGCGGTCGTTCTCGCAACGATCAGGTATTACTCGACCTGAAACTCTTCACGCGTACGCAGATTAAAGAAATAGCCGAGGCGGTGGAACAACTGTTTCATGTGCTGATATGCCAGAGTGAGCGTTTCAAGAATGTATTGATGCCGGGTTATACTCATTTGCAGATAGCCATGCCGTCGTCTTTCGGACTGTGGTTTGGTGCTTATGCCGAGAGCTTGGTAGATGATATGCTTTTCCTGCAGGCGGCATTCAAGATGTGCAATCGTAATCCGTTGGGTTCGGCTGCCGGGTATGGTTCTTCATTCCCGTTGGACCGTACGATGACTACCCGCTTGTTGGGTTTCGATTCATTGAATTATAATGTGGTTTATGCGCAAATGGGACGCGGCAAGATGGAGCGTAACGTGGCTTTTGCTCTGGCAAGTATCGCCGGTACTATCTCTAAGCTGGCTTTTGATGCTTGTATGTTCAATAGTCAGAACTTCGGATTTGTGAAGTTGCCGGATGAATGTACAACGGGTTCCAGCATCATGCCGCATAAGAAGAATCCCGATGTTTTCGAACTGACTCGTGCCAAATGTAACAAACTGCAATCATTGCCGCAACAGATTATGATGATTGCCAATAATCTGCCATCCGGTTATTTCCGTGACTTGCAGATTATCAAGGAAGTCTTTCTTCCTGCCTTCCAGGAATTGAAGGATTGCTTGCAGATGACGACTTACATCATGAATGAAATCAAGGTGAACGAACATATTCTTGATGATGATAAGTATCTGCTTATTTTCAGCGTAGAAGAAGTGAACCGGTTGGCACGTGAAGGCATGCCTTTCCGTGATGCCTATAAGAAGGTCGGGCTGGATATTGAAGCTGGAAAGTTCTCTCATAGCAAACAAGTGCACCATACGCATGAAGGTAGCATCGGCAATCTCTGTAACGATGAAATCTCTGCACTGATGCAAGAAGTGGTGGATGGTTTCAACTTTCATGGAATGGAAGTGGCTGAGAAATCCTTGTTAGGACGATAAATGCGATATTGTATGCGGAAATTTTGTATAGTCATAGGAATGCTTTGGTTGTGTGTCGTTGGTTGCGGTGACTCATATGAGTCGAGCATTCCTTCTGTGACGTTTAATTTCTCGTGTAGCCTTGCGCAATCGCCTTATTATGTAATAAAGACTCCCGGTCAGTTTCTGAAAGTGGAGAAGAATGTGAATGGATTGCCGGTTGGCTATGCCGGATTAATAATCGGGCAGTCTGTTTTTTCAGAAGGAAATGATTATGTTGCTTATGATGCTGCCTGTCCGGTAGAGGCCAGCCGTAGTGTATCGGTTGAATTGAAAGAAGACGGCTTGGGCACAGCTGAATGTCCGAAGTGCCATACACAGTACAATCTGAGTAGTGGTGGATTTCCTACAGGAGAAGGTACAGAGTTTCTGAGACATTATAAAGTCTCTGTGTCCGGTACTACTTTGCAAGTCCGTAACTAATAAAAAACAGCTTTTTTCGTGTAAAAAATTTGGCTGTAACGGGGAAACTCCTTATCTTTGCACCCGTTCTTCGAAAAAGACCTGCGGAAATAGCTCAGTTGGTAGAGCATAACCTTGCCAAGGTTAGGGTCGCGAGTTCGAGTCTCGTTTTCCGCTCTCCTGTTATAGGATGCTCGAATGGTGGAATGGTAGACACGAAGGACTTAAAATCCTTTGGCCATTGCGGCTGTGCGGGTTCAAGTCCCGCTTCGAGTACTGTTTAAAGCTCTGTAAACTATATGTTTACGGGGCTTTATTCTTTTAAACCGTTTCTTTAGAAAAAGCCTCCTTTAGCATTAAATTGAGTGGCATTTCCTATGAATTATGCGGTTCATGTAAACCAAGATGTAAACCGGAAAATGTATGAGGGTTACAATCAATATACTGTGTTACAGGTCTGATTTTTTAGTAATGGGGAATACTATTTCTATACAAAATGCTCTTTAAGGCTAAGCGGATTTACCGCTGATTATCAAAAGATTACAAGATACCTATTTCCCGCTTACAAGAAGTTAAGAGCTTGTCTACAAGAAGTTAACTCTTTGTCGACAAACTCTTAACTTCTTGTGAGCGGGAAATGGACTTCTTTCTTGTTTATTTACAGTATAATTCAAAGAACCAACAATATCTCTTATATATTCTTTCCATATAGAAAGAAAAAGATGATATAAAAACTATCGGTATGCAGTACTTTTCTTTTTTTTGCATTTAATAAGAAAAACGCTATACAAATCATTATGAAGTACTTGCTTTGTTTCCTTGTAGGGGTGTTGTTAACTACCTCTCTGTACGCCCAAAGTGCAGGTGATAAAAGATCCTCTTTTTCTGTTCATGCCGGGCCGTCATGGTATTTGGGACAATTGATGGGAATCACCGACAGATCGGATGCCTATCGCAGTGATTTACGAAAAGGAGTGGCTTGGGATGTCAGCTATCTGGCGCAAGTTGCCGGCCGGGAGTTGAAGTTCGGGGTGGGAGCGCTGTATCAGGGAAGTTCCTATAAAAATACGCACGACACTGGGGCGGATAAGATTCTGATGCACTACATGGCGCCGCAGGTATCTTTGACGATGGTGAAGAAACATTATCAACTTCAGCTGGCAGGCGGAATAGGCTATCAGTTCTATAAGGATAAGAGTAAGGTGTATGGCAAGCCGCGGGATGTTTCGATGGATAAACTTGCAGGTAACCTGGCGCTTTCGGGCGAGTATTTCCTGACGAGCCACTGGGGAGCTTCGGCCCGCCTGAACTGGTTGGCATCCAGCACAGAAACTTATTCGGTGAAGTATCACGATGAGAAGTGGAATGTGGAAAATCCGAAAACCGGTACCGGTTATTTCGGTCAGTTATCTTTAGTCTTCGGTTTAAACTATCATTTTTGAGCGCTATGAAAAAGTTGTTATTTCTGTTCCTGCTGGTTCTTTGTTGTGCCTGCGAGGAAGATAAGTCGGTGGACCCGACACTGATGCCCGAAGCTACGACGACGGGGCAAAATACGTTAGGTTGTTTGATAGACGGCTGGGTGCATACTTCCGGGCGGTTTGGAAAGCCGTATGTCAGTACTTACGATGAAGATGGTAACCATTATGTCACGATTGGTGCGGACGCCGGTGTTTTCACTTCTTTGCATTTTACGCTTGTGAATCCACGGCAGGGGGCTGTCTGTACTTATATCAATGCCAGTTTTGATGGCGTAAAACTGGAAGATGGCGAGGCCTATATCACCCGTATGAACGGAACGATTATCAGTGGAACGTTCAGAGGCGGGAATGTAACAGAGGGACGCTTTGATATACGATATAGTGAGGAGTCCGAAGGAGGAGAAGTGGTCTATTAATAAAAAACTGCCCGTTCGGAATTATCTTCCGGCGGGCAGCCTTTTTTCACTTCGTCTTCTCTCAAGTCTTATAAAGCCTTTCGGTTGCTGATAACCCGTACAGCAGCGGTGTACTGTTGATAGGGAACAGACACATGAATGCCGTTGCCTTTGTCTTCAGTTGAAGCGTTGATGTAAGCTGACTTTAACAGCTGCTTCACGCTTTCCACTTCCCAGGGACTACCTGCGAAAACGTTAATCTGAGAAATCTTTCTACTTGTAATCATGTGCTTAAAACTTATTAGTTGTACTTTCCGGTCGCAAATGTAAGCGCTTTGCGCGAGATGCAATAGCTCAAATCGGTCAAAAAGCAACACAAAAAGTGCAAACGATTTAGAAGTAGCTTATTCTGCGTTATTTCTCCTTTATTTCGTATCGTTCTCCCGGATTTCCACGCGGCGGATTTTTCCACTGATGGTTTTCGGCAGTTCGTTCACGAATTCGATGACGCGCGGATACTTATAAGGAGCAGTCACTTTCTTCACGTGGTTCTGCAACTCTTTGATGAGTTCTTCACCTTCTTTGCCTTTATATTCTTTAGCCAGCACGATGGTAGCTTTCACTACCTGGCCCCGGATTTCATCGGGCACGCCGGTGATGGCACATTCTATTACGGCAGGGTGAGTCATCAATGCACTTTCCACTTCGAACGGGCCGATGCGATAGCCGGAACTCTTGATAACGTCGTCGGCACGGCCTACGAACCAAAGGTAACCGTCTTCGTCTTTCCAGGCAACGTCTCCGGTGTAATAGATACCATTATTCCAGGCTTCGTGTGTGCGGGCGGCGTCACGATAGTATTCTTTGAACAATCCCAGCGGCTTGCCTTTGTCCGTACGGATCACGATTTGGCCCTGTTCACCGGCTTCCACCGAGCGACCGTCGTTGTCTATCAGGTCTACGTCGTATTGCGGATTGGGCAATCCCATGCTACCCGGTTTCGGTTCCATCCAAGGCATGGTGGCGATGGTCAGGGTGGTTTCTGTTTGTCCGAAGCCTTCCATCAGTTTGATGCCTGTCAGTTTCTTGAAGGTTTCAAATACGGCGGGGTTCAGAGCCTCTCCGGCGATGGTGCAGTATTTCAGTGACGAGAGGTTGTACTTCGTCAGGTCTTCGTGGATGAGGAAACGGAAAATAGTGGGAGGGGCACAGAGAGAAGTCACATGATAATCCTGTATCTTCTCCAGAATGGCGGCGGGAGTGAACTTCTCGTGGTCATATACGAAGATGTTGGCTCCGGCAATCCATTGTCCGTAAAGCTTTCCCCACACAGCTTTTCCCCAACCGGTGTCGGCAATAGTGAGGTGCAGGCTGTCTTCGGTCAGGTTGTGCCAGAAGCTGCCGGTGACGATGTGTCCCAACGGATAAGTGAAGTCGTGGGCAACCATCTTCGGCTGACCGGTGGTTCCGCTGGTGAAGTACATCAGTGAGATGTCTTCGTTTGTATTCGGGTGCTCGGGCTTTACGAAAGGAGCGGCGTTCTCGATGCCTTTATGAAAGTCGTCGAAACCTTCGGCCACTTCGGGACCTACGCTGACGAGCTTCTTCACGCTGGGAGAATCCGGCATTGCGGCGGTGATGTGGTCGGTGATGACCGATTCGCCTGCACAGACAATCATTTTGATGTCCGCGGCATTGCAACGATATACGATGTCTTTCTTTGTCAGCAGGTGTGTAGCGGGAATGACGACTGCGCCGAGTTTGTGCAACGCTATGATGCTGAACCAGAACTCAAAACGGCGTTTCAATACCAACATCACCATGTCGCCATGTCCGATGCCGAGGCTTTGAAAATAAGAAGCCGTCTTATCGGTATAGTACTTCATATCGGCGAATGTGTATTGTCGGAATTCTCCTTTGTCATTGGTCCATAACAAAGCGCGTTTGTCGGGCTGTTCCTCAGCCCAGGCGTCTACTACATCGTATCCGAAGTTGAAGTTCTCCGGTACGTTTATTTTCAGGTTTTTGATAAAGTCCTCTTGTGAAGTGAAAGAGGTTTGCGATAAAAATCTTTCTACCATGATTACATTATTATTGCCAGGAATCGTACCATCTTTCCATCCAGCGCTTTCATGCCATGTGGCAACTTGGAGTTGAAGTAAAGGCTGTCCCCTTCGTTTAGTATAAGTTCTTTGCCGTCGATGTTGACCATCATGCGCCCTTCCAGTACGAGGCTGAATTCTTGTCCGGCGTGGCTGTTGTAGTGTATCGGTTCATCGTCCGGTTTGGGTTCGACGGTTACGATGAACGGGTCTACGCTGCGGTTCATGAAACCGGAGGCGAGGGCCTGGTATTTGTAGGCTTTGGTGCGTTCGATGCTGACGCCTTTTCCGGCACGGGTCAGGAAGTAGCTGCTCATTTTGGGCTCTTCGCCAAACATCAGTGCGTCCAGTGATACGCCATATCTGCGCGCAATCTTTTGCAGCATGCTTACGGAGATATCGAAATCTCCTGTTTCGGCAATGCGGTAGTCGTAAGGAGAGATATCGCATTCGCGCGCAAGGTCTTCGGCTGTCAGTTCCAGTACATCACGGAGTCCGCGGAGGCGTTCGGCAATTTGTTTAATTTGTTCGTCCATGTGGTTGTTATTTTAATGAATTAATTATGAGTCCTTAATCAATATGATAGTCTGCGTCACACGCTTTTCTTCAGGGCGTTGATGATGGCTGAGGTGTAGCCTCCATGTTCCAGTTCGTTGATGCCCCGGATGGTGATGCCGCCGGGGGTGCATACTTTATCAATTTCTACGCTGGGGTGCGTGTCGTTGTTCAGTATCAGTTCGGCTGCTCCTTTCACGGTTTGCGCTACCATGCGCATGCCGTCCTGGGGGTAGATGCCCATTTCGATACCGGCTTGCATGGCTGCCTGGATGTATTTCAATACATAGGCGATGCCGCAGGAAGTCATGGAAGTGGCGGCGGCGAATTTTTCTTCGGGGATGAGCAAGGCAAGGCCCATTTGGTTGAAGATGTCCAGCATCAGTTGTTCCTGCTCTTTGGTGGCGTTGCGGCTGGCAATGAGCGTCATGCTCTCCATTTCGCTGACGGCGGTGTTGGGGATGATGCGGAACATGGTCATTTCCTTGTCGGCCACGTTCTGTGCCAGTTCTTCGAAGGAGATGCCGGCGGCAACGGAGATAAGTATTTGTTTGCTTTTCAGCTTCAGCTCGCGCAGCACGGGCTTGATGAGCCAGGGCTTCACGGCGAGTATGATGAATTCGGCGCCGGTGACGGCTTCCTGATTGTCGTGAGTGGTCTGCAAGGCGGGGAACTCGGCTCTCAGCTTGTCCAGTTTGCCTTGCGAGGGGTTAGAAACGATGATATCGCTGGCGGGAATGATGCTTCCCTTTGCCAGTCCGCGGGCGATGGAGCCGCCCATGTTTCCGGCTCCGATGATTGCTGTTTTCATATCATTCTGTTATTAAAAGGGTTGACGATGGGCAAAGGTAGATATTTTTTCTACTTTTATGCTCTAATAAAAGTAAAAACTATCGCTGCATATTAAACAAAAAGCAGCTTCTCGAAACTTAGAAAGGTCCGGAAGCTGCTTTATGGCTGATTATTTCAAATATCAAAGTACTTTCTTGAAGCGCTCGAGGAACATGTCGGCTTCCTCCATGCTGAGGCAGAGAGGCGGTAACAGACGGATGACATTGGTTCCGCTCACACCGGTAAATACATGCTGTTCTTTCAATAATTTCAAACGTAATTCCTTGATCGGCTCTTCAAATTCAAGGCCAATCATCAGACCGCGTCCGCGAACTTCCTTGATTTGCGGGAACTTTTTCAGTTCCGTCATCAGGTAGTCACCTACCCGGGCGGTATTCTCTATCAGGTTCTCTTGTTCTATCACATCCAGTACGGCGAGCGCTGCGCTACATGCCAGGTGGTTGCCACCGAAAGTAGTGCCAAGCTGTCCGTAAACGGGGGTGAACATCGGGCTGATAAGTACGCCTGCCATTGGGAAACCGTTGCCGATGCCTTTGGCTACGGTGATGATGTCGGCTTTTATGCCGTTATGCTGGTGGGCGAAGAACTTGCCGCTACGTCCGTAACCGCTTTGGATTTCGTCAAGAACCAGCACCGTGTTATGTGCCGTACAGGCTTCACGTAGGGCATGCATAAATTCATCCGTGGGCAATTGAATACCACCCACACCTTGAATACCTTCGATGATTACTGCACAAACATCCCCTTTAGCCAGTTCGGCTTTCATGGCTTCTATATCGTTCAAAGGCAGATACGTTACGTGTCCGCAATCGTTGATAGGGGCAATGATTTTCGGGTTGTTGGTTACTTCCACTGCCAGTGAAGTACGCCCGTGAAATGCTTTGCTGAAAGAAACAACACGCGTACGTCCGTTGTAGAATGATGCCAGTTTCAAAGCGTTTTCGTTTGCTTCGGCACCACTGTTGATAAGGAATAAGGAGTAGTCATCATAACCACATGCTTTTCCCAAACGCTCGGCAACTTCTTGCTGCAACTTGTTGATGACCGAGTTGGAATAAAATCCCAACGTAGCAACTTGTTTGCTTATCATCTCCACATAATGCGGGTGTGCATGTCCGATGGAAATAACTGCATGACCGCCGTAGAGGTCGAGGTACTCCGTACCGTTTTCGTCCCATACGTGGCAGCCTTTTCCCTTGACAATATTGATGTCAAAAAGAGGATATACGTCGAATAAGTTCATGTCTTTAATTCTAAATTACAAAATACGAATTACTTAGAAAGCGCTTGGCTTCAATCGTAACCCGACAGTTTCTTCCAGATTAAACATCAAGTTCATGTTATGTACAGCCTGTCCACTGGCACCTTTCAGCAAGTTGTCGATGCAGGAGATGATGAGCAACTTATCACCATGTTTTTCCAGATGTAGCAGACACTTGTTGGTGTTCACTACTTGTTTCAGGTCGATGTTCTTCTCTACGATATGTACAAAGGAATCTTTGGCATAATATTCTTCGTACATACGGGTGATTTCGTCCAGTGCAACTTTAGTCTTTACTACAATGGTAGTGAAGATGCCACGGGGAAAATCTCCACGGTAAGGAATGAAGTCTATTTCCGAGTCGAAACTGTTCTGCAACTGTTTGAGCGATTGCTTGATTTCGGGTACATGTTGATGGTCGAAAGCTTTATAAACACTCATATTGTTGTTGCGCCAACTGAAGTGGCTCGTCGCGCCCGGTTTTACGCCTGCACCGGTGCTGCCGGTGATGGCGTTTACCATGATGTCGTCGTTCAGCATCAGGTGCTTGGCGAGAGGCAACAATCCCAGTTGGATGCAAGTGGCAAAGCAGCCGGGATTGGCTACATATTTCGCTTTGCAAGTGGCGCGGCGGTTCAGTTCCGGCAAGCCGTAGATGAATTCATGCTCCGGAGAAGCAATACGATAATCCATCGAAAGGTCGATAACTTTCAGTTCCTCGGGGAGGTTGTGGCTTTCCATAAACTTCTTCGTATCACCGTGGGCGGTGCAGAAGAATAATACATCAATTTCATTCAAAGGTAACTCGTCGGTGAAGACAAGGTCCGTTTCGCCGTACAATCCTTCGTGTACGTCGGTAATTTTGTTTCCGGCGTTACTTGAGCTGTTGATGAATACGATTTCCGCTTCCGGATGGTTAATCAGCAAGCGTATCAATTCACCTGCCGTATATCCTGCTCCGCCGATGATTCCTACTTTAATCATTGTGTGTTCTTTATCTGTTATATAAGTTTTTCTCTTCAGGGACAATCAACCACATAATAAGGTATACAGGGATACCGGCAAATACGGTGAAAAATGTCAGCAGTGCATAACCGATGCGTACGAGAGACGGGTCGAGCCCGAAGTAATTTGCCAGTCCTCCGCAAACGCCGGCAAGCATTCGGTCGCTGCGTGAGCGGGTCAGTTTCCTATTATTATTGTCCATAAGATTTAAATCTCTTCGTCCTTATGATTGTTATAGTACACTCTCAGCGGGGTAGAAGTCACTTTGATAAAGCCTTTTGCATCTTCTGCCGTCCAGCCTTTCTGCATTTCGCCGTATTCGCCGAACTTAGTCTTTACCAAATCGTCTTTACTTTCCACACCTACGGTTGAGAAACCCAGCGGGCGGAGTTCCAGGATAGCCGTGCCGTTCACATTGCGTTGCGAGGATTCCAGCATGGCTTCGATGTCACGCATCACCGGTTCCAGGTACTGACTTTCGTGCAGGAACATACCGTACCAGTTGGCAACCTGGTCTTTCCAGTACTGCTGCCATTTGCTCAGCGTATATTTTTCCAGGAATTTATGTGCACCGATAATCAACATCGGGGCAGCAGCCTCGAAACCTACACGTCCTTTGATGCCGATAATCGTATCACCTACGTGCATATCGCGACCGATACCGTAAGCGGCACCGATTTCTTCCACTTTCTGGATGGCCTTGATAGGATCGTCAAATGTCTCATCGTTAACGGCTTTCAGTTCGCCTTTCTCGAAAGTGAGGCGCAATTGTTCGCTACCTTCTTTCTCGCAGTGCTTCAGGTAAGCCGTTTCGGGCAGGCCTTGTGCAGAATCCAGAATTTCACCGCCACAGATGGAAGTACCCCACAGACCTACGTTATAGGAATATTTCAGTTTGGTGAAGTCTGCAGAGAAACCGTGCTTGTTCAGATAGTCTATCTCTTCTTGGCGGCTCAATGCCATGTCGCGTGTCAACGTGATGATTTCTACGCCGGGAGCCAATACAAGGAACGTCATGTCGAAACGAATCTGGTCGTTGCCTGCACCGGTAGAACCGTGGGCAATGGCATCCGCTCCGATTTCATTGGCGTAACGGGCGATGGCAAGTGCCTGGAAAATACGCTCGGAACTTACGGAAATGGGGTAGGTACCATTACGCAACACGTTGCCGAATACCATGTATTTCAGGCTCTTCTCGTAATATTCCTGTGTTACGTCGATAGTAACATATTCTTTTGCACCCAGTTTGTAGGCGTTTTCTTCGTTCGTCTTCAGTTGTTCGGGGCTGAAACCGCCGGTATTGGCACAAGCTGCATATACTTCGTATCCTTTTTCTTTGGCAAGGTACATTACCGTAAATGAGGTATCAAGACCGCCGCTGAATGCGACTACTACTTTTTTCTTCTTTTCCATATCCTTGTATTTTAAATTTTATCATCTTCATGTAACTCCGGGTCGTAGAGCATTGCCGTGCAGATGCAGAACTTACGGTTCTTTGCCACTAATATATCGTGGTTGATACATCCTTCGCAACCTTTCCAGAAAGACTCATCGTCAGTCAGTTCATTGAAAGTGACAGGTACGTATCCCAGTTCAGTATTCATTTTCATGACGGCAGCTCCACTGGTGAGACTGAATACTTTGGCATTGGGCCATCGCAGGCGTGCCAGACGGAAAGAGGCCATTTTGATTCGCTTCGCCAATCCTATGCCGCGGAAGTCGGGATGTACAATCAAACCGGAAGTAGCGACGTATTGTTTGTTTCCCCAGCTTTCGATGTAGCTGAAACCTGCAAACACGTCTCCGCATAAGGCGATGATAGCTTTTCCTTCTTTCATTTTTGTCGCCACATATTCGTGTGTGCGTTCTGCGATGCCCGTTCCGCGTACTTTGGCCGCTTCTCTGATGGTATCCAAAATCTTATCCACATAAATTTCGTGAGAGGCGTCAGCCACCATCACATCCACTTTTTTGGTATCCATTTCGTATTATGTTAACTTAGTCGTTACTATCCGTTATTCTGAACGTAGTGAAGAATCTTCTCTCTTTATGTTTGTAGGGGAGTAGATTCTTCACTGCGTTCAGAATGACGGATGTGAACATTATCAATTTATTTAGATTTATTTTAGTGTAAATTAGGGATGATTTGTGACAGGAAGTCGCGTACTTCGCTGTGCGAAGCGGCTTCGTGCACTACCAGCATGATGGTGTCGTCTCCGGCGATGGTACCCAGGATAGCGGGACATTCGCGGTTGTCAATGTCGTAGGCCATACTGCTGGCGTAGCCCGGTCGCGTACGGATAACTGCGATATTGCCTGAAAATTGTAGGGAGACGAAGCCGCTGTTCATCAGCATTTCGCTGGCACTTTGGTCGTTGGAGCGTTTGTACATGATGTTGTTGGGCAATACATATACGTATTTCCCGTTCATGTTCGCTGCTTTGGCAACTTTCAGTTGTTTCAAGTCGCGGGAGAGAGTGGCTTGTGTCAACTCAAAGCCTTCCTTACCTAAAGCGTGCAGCAGTTCTTCCTGTGAACTGACGTCTTTGCTTGAGATAATCATCTTGATTGCGTCTAACCGATTGGCTTTTTTCTTCATCTTTTTGTATAATTATTCTTAGAATGGTGCAAAAATAGGGAATGTTTTGGAAATAATATGCAAAAACAAGAGGTTTTTTGTACTTTTTATACTATGAAGGGTGTGGTTTATGCATAAAACGAGAAATCTTGTCTAAAATATATTCATAACCTGTAGGCATTCTTTATTTCGCTGCATGCCTATCAAGATGTATTTTGTTAGGCAATGTTTTTGCGTTCCACTATAGTTACTCTTGCGTTCCACTATAGTGGTCCGCAAGGGTAACTATAGTGTTCCTTGCGGATAACTATAGTGGAACGCAAAAAAAGTAGGCAATGAAGAAAATCTTATTGGGCAATGACAGAAGTTGGAATGGCATCCTGACGGAGAAACTTAGTTAAGTATCTCATTGTATATCTCGTATATATTATATATTGGCAATGTATAATGCCAAAGTAAATGTTCATAATTAGTTCACATGATAACGGGCGGTTAAATGATAATTTAGCGGGCATCCGCCCGCTAAAAATTGACAATTGACAATTAACAATTAGGCTGCGCTATATTGTGCTTAAACAATCGTTCCGAATGGTAATTGTCAATTGTCAATTGTCAATTGTCAATTTTTAGCGGTAAAGCCGCTAAATCATCATTTAGTAAGAGCTGCTGCATCCGGAACTAATTTAAAGGATTTTGAAGAATAAAAATAATCTTCGGAAGCATAACGTTTAATCGGCTGTAACTTTTTTGAAACGACAAAAGCAATAAGAAAACTATCAAAATATAGAGAAGGGATTTCGAAGGAAACCCCTATTTTTGTGCCGTCAGATTCTGACATATTCTGTTTTTATAATTAATCTATGTGAATCTATAAACTATTAAAGGCACATGAAAAAGCTCTTTTGGTTTTCAATTTTCCTTCTTTTAAGTTTGGTTGCTTCTCTCACGGCAGAAGCAAAAGTGACACTTCCTGCTATTTTCTCAGATAACATGGTATTGCAGCAGCGCACACAGGTAAATGTGTGGGGTAAGGCTGCACCCGGAGAACGGGTGACGATAAAGGCGTCCTGGGCGGACAAGGCGGTTACGACAAAGGCGGCTGCCAACGGCAAATGGACGGTGAAGCTGAAAACACCGGATGCGACCACGAACCAGTCTATTACGGTGAGCGGTGAGAATACGATTCATATTAATAATGTATTGATAGGCGAAGTATGGCTTTGCACCGGGCAGAGCAATATGGAATTTCCCGTATCGCGCCATCCCGATGTAAAGTGGAAAACCGGTATGCTGAATGAGGCGGAGGAAATGAAGGACGCCGATTATCCTGAAATCCGCTTGTTCCATGTAGAGCACCAGCTGGCACATGATGGCGAGGTGGACGATTGTGAAGGACAATGGCTGGTTTGCAATCCGAAGAATCTGTATGATTTCTCGGCTGTAGGCTTCGTCTTCGGTCGGAAGTTGCATAAGGAATTGAAGATGCCTGTGGGGCTAATCCAGTCCACCTGGGGCGGCACGCATGCGGAATCGTGGACGAAACTGGATGTGATGAAGAAGAATCCGCTTTACGCCGATGTGCTGAAAGACTTCGCTCTGGAAGGCGTGAAGCAGCAGAAAAACTATTGTAAAGTGCCGGCTACATTGTGGAACGGTATGATACATCCCATCCTGGGCTATACCATAAAAGGTAATATCTGGTATCAGGGAGAGTCGAACTCCATTCGTGCCGATAAATATCAGCAGGTATTCACCAATATGATAAACAGCTGGCGCAAGGAGTGGAAGCAACCGGACATGCCGTTCTATTTTGTGCAGATAGCTCCGCATTACGGGCAGCCTGCAACGATTCGCGAAGCACAACTCAAGACGTGGCAGAGCGGGTTGAAGAATGTAGGCATGGCGGTAATCACGGATGTGGGCGACTCGCTCGATATCCATCCGCGCAATAAGACGGTGACGGGTGAACGTCTGGCAGCATGGGCGCTGGCTAAACAATATGATAAGGATGTTGCTTATTCCGGCCCGTTATTCAAGACGATGAAAGTGGAAGGCAATAAAGCAGTGTTGAGTTTCGACTATGCTGAGGACGGACTGATGACACTGGATAATGAACCGGTGAAAGGAGTCATCGTTGCCGGTGCCGACCGTCGCTTTTATCCCGCTACGGCTGTGATAAAAGGCGGTACGCTGGAAGTTTCGGCGCCGCAGGTTTCCAGTCCTGTGGCTGTGCGTTATGCATATTGTAATTTCTTCCGGGTGAATCTTTATAATAAGGCGGGTTTCCCTGCCACTCCTTTCCGTACGGATACTTGGGAGCCGGACTCGTATGCGCGTTGGTTCGCCGATTCGGAGATGGTGCGGTTCCCGAAGGCTTATCAGTTGGATCATGGCAAGCGTCTTTTCTTCGGTTATGCCCAGGGTGTGGGTTGTTGCGCGATGCTGAAAATGTGGAAGAAAACGGGTGAACGCCGTTATTTCGACTATGTGGAGCAATGGGCGGATTCGCTGATTAACGAACAGGGAGAAATCCACTTGTATCATGTGGAAACCTATAATCTCGATTATATCAATTCCGGTAAAGTCTTGTTCGATTTGTATCGTGAGACGGGCAAGAAGAAATATAAGACGGCGATGGATGCGCTTATCAAGCAGCTCCGGAATCATCCCCGCACGCTGGAAGGCGCTTATTGGCATAAATTGATTTACCAGCATCAGATTTGGCTGGACGGTCTGTATATGGCTTCACCTTTCATGGCTCAGTATGGTGCGGAATTCAATAAGCCTGAATGGATTGATGAGGCGGTAAAGCAGTTTACGCTTTGCCAGAAACATACGTATGACGCTAAGACCGGGCTTTATCATCATGCCTGGGACGAAAGCAAGAGTCAGCGTTGGGCCGATCCGGAAACGGGACATTCTCCCAACTTCTGGGGACGCAGCATCGGCTGGTGGTTTATGGCAATGGTGGATGTACTGGATTTCATTCCGGAAAACCACGAAGGGCGCGCCCGGATAATAGGTTGGATACAGGGACTGGCAGAGGTGCTACCGGAATATCAGGACAAGAATGGCTTGTGGTATCAGGTGCTCGACCAGCCGAAGCGGAAAGGAAACTTCCCGGAAGCTTCCGTGACTACGCAATTTATGAATGCGTATGCCAAAGCAGTGAATAAGGGATATATTGATGAGAAATATCGTGCCGTAGCCGAGAAGGCTTTCAACGGATTGAAGAGCAAGTTGATGGTGGAACGCCAGGACGGCACGTTGACGCTGACACGTTGTTGCCAGGTAGGTGGTTTGGGTGGACATCCATATCGCGACGGCAGCTTTGAATATTATATAGGTGAAAAGATGCGGGATAACGACGCAAAGGCGACAGGACCGTTTATTATGGGATGCCTGGAATTGGGAAAATGATAATTTAGCGGGCGGATGCCCGCTAAAAATTGACAATTGACAATTAACAATTAACAATTAGGCTGCGCTATATTGTGCTTAAACAATCGTTCCGAATGGTAATTGTCAATTGTCAATTGTCAACTGTCAATTTTTAGCGGCAAAGCCGCTAAATCATCCTGTTATTATGTGAACTAATTATGAATATCTGTTTGTAGAAATTGTCATGAAAAAGAACTTGTTGGTAATACTCATTGCTTCCTTTTGTGCCAGAACCCTCTCCGCACAAAGTGTTTCGTGGCCCGAAGTGACTGTCGAGGCTAAACCGGCAGCCCGTTGGTGGTGGATGGGTAGTGCAGTGGATGCCGCTAACCTGACTCATAACCTGGAAGCGTATTCCAAAGCCGGAATGGGGACAATGGAGATTACTCCTATTTACGGTGTGCAGGGAAATGATGCGAATGATATTCAGTTTCTTTCCCCACAGTGGATGCAGATGTTGCGCCATACGGAAAGCGAAGCTGCACGCCTGGGTATGAAGATTGATATGAACACGGGTACGGGCTGGCCTTTCGGTGGTCCGGAAGTGTCCATTGAGGATGCAGCCTGTAAGTTGCTGATTGAAGAATATACATTGAAAGGCGGTGAACGCCTGAAAGAAAAAGTAGAAGTGACGGACGAAAAACAACGCCCGTATGCCAGGCTTGCCCGTTTGATGGCTTTCAGAGTGCTGACCGACTCTTCTACCCCGAAAGAACAAAAGGCGGTACGCTGCTACAACCTGACTTCAAAACTCATAGACGGAAAACTGAACTGGAAAGCTCCGAAAGGAGAATGGCGGCTGATTGCCGCTTTCGTAGGGAAGACATTCCAGAAAGTGAAACGCTCTGCCCCCGGTGGAGAAGGATATGTGATGAACCACTTCTCCGCGAAAGCCGTCTCCAACTATCTGGGACGTTTTGAACGTGCCTTTGCCGGACAGACAACCGATGGTTCTGCCGGAACGCCGACGGCATATCCCCACAATTTCTTTAATGACTCTTACGAGGTTTATGGTGCCGACTGGACGGACGACTTGTTTGAACAGTTCGCCCGCCGCCGTGGCTACAAATTGGAGGAACACCTTCCTGAGTTCCTTTCGCAGGAACGTACGGAGACTACCCGCCGTATCGTTTCCGATTACCGCGAGACTCTTGCCGAACTGCTTCAGGAGAACTTCACCCGTCAATGGACGGATTGGGCTCATAAACATGGTTCGCGTACCCGCAACCAGGCGCATGGCTCGCCCGGCAATCTGATAGACCTTTATGCAACGGTGGATGTGCCGGAATGTGAGGGCTTCGGATTATCCGACTTCGGTATCAGCGGCTTGCGCAAGGACTCTCTGACACGCCCCAATGATTCGGATCTTTCCATGTTGAAGTATGCCTCTTCGGCAGCGCACATCGCCGGAAAACCTTTCACGACCTCGGAAACATTTACGTGGCTGACGGAGCACTTCCGCACTTCGCTTTCGCAATGCAAGCCTGATATCGACTTGATGTTTGTTTCGGGCGTGAACCATACCTATTTCCACGGTACTACCTATTCTCCCGTCCAGGCGGCATGGCCGGGATGGAAGTTCTATGCTTCCATTGATATGAGCCCCACGAACAATATCTGGAGGGATGCTCCTGCGTTCTTTGACTACATCACCCGTTGCCAGAGTTTCCTGCAAATGGGACAACCGGACAATGATTTCCTGGTATATCTGCCTGTGTATGATATGTGGGACGAACAGGGTGGGCGCTTGTTGTTGTTCGACATTCATAAGATGGCAAGACGTGCCCCGCGTTTTATTGAAGCGGTACACCGCATTTATGATGCGGGCTATGATATGGATTATATCTCTGACAACTTCATTCGCAACGCTATGTGCCAGGATGGCAAGATATTGACGTCGGGTGGCGTCTCTTATAAAGCACTGGTGGTTCCCGGTGCTCGTCTGATGCCTGCTGATGTGCTGGAGAAACTGCTTCAACTGGCGGATGAAGGTGCTATGATTGTTTTTCTGGAGCAATATCCGGAAGATGTGCCGGGACTAAACTCTTTGTCCGGACGCCGTGCGGAGTTCAATAACGTTCTTGCGCAAATAAAGGAACGTGAAGGAAAAGGAAATGTGATTTTCGGAACAGACTATGTCCGCACACTGGCTGCAACTGCCGCTGTTCCCGAAGAAATGAAAACAACTTTCGGGCTGAGCATTATCCGCCGTTCGAATCCTGAGGGACATCATTATTTCATTTCCGCGCTGAAAGCGGAAGATACCGAGGGATGGGTCCCGTTGGCCGTACAGGCACGCTCGGCGATGCTTTATAATCCGATGAATGGAACGTCGGGTAAAGCGCGTTTGCGTCAGAATAATGGCAGGACGGAGGTGTTCCTGCAACTGGCATCCGGTGAGTCTGTGATATTGAAGACGTTCGATAGCCAGGAGGTTGATGTGCCGGAATACGGGTATTGGAGCGAAATGAAGAATCTCCTCTCTGATAGACAGTGGGGCTTCCGTTTTGTTGAAGCCACCCCAGCAGTGGGCGCCACTCCGGATAGTGTGTCTCTGGGTTCGTGGACGGAACTTGCCGCCGAAGGTGCAAGGCATACAATGGGAACCGCCTGCTATACCACTACATTCACCGTGAAGAATCCTGCTGATGCCGGAGAGTGGATGCTGGACCTCGGTGATGTCCGTGAGAGTGCCCGTGTCCGCATCAACGGTCAGGAAGTGGCTACGCTGTTTGCTGTTCCTTACCGCTGTCTGGCAGGCAAATATCTTCATGCGGGAGTGAATACCCTTGAAGTGGAAGTGACCAATCTGCCGGCCAACCGCATTGCTGATATGGACCGTCGCAACGTTCCCTGGCGTATCTATAAAGATGCCAATATTGTGAATATCCATTATAAGAAGGATAATTACGGAAAATGGGAGCCGGTTCCGAGCGGTTTGCTGGGGCCTGTGCGTCTGATTCCCATGCAGGCTTTACAATGAATAAAACAATAATCCATGAAATCTAATTTTATTATCCTCTGTCTGCTCGGGTTGGCAAGTGCTTTGAATGCCCAGGACCCTCGCGAGAGACATTACTACTACGAGATACTTGATCCGAAGCATGAGCCTAAACCCCTGGTGGAAGGCTTTGCCGGGGAGCGTGTGACCGAAAAACTGAATCGCGGGCTGACAGTAGTTCCTGCCCGCGAGGGTAAAGGAGCCTACCTTAGTTGGCGACTATTGGCATCGGATGCTCCGACCACCGCCTTTCACGTTTATCGGGAAACAGACGGAAAAGTGCGGCGTCTGACTAAGAAACCAATCACACAGACCTGCGATTTCACAGACGTCACTCCGGCGGAAAAGGCGTCTTATTGGGTGGAAGCACTGGTGAAAGGGAAAAAGCCTGTCGTGTCGGAGAAGCAGGAAGTTGTCCTTTCCGGGTTAAAGCCTTATACTTCTATCCCTCTGAAAGATAACGTGAAAGCCGGGAAGATTGCTTTGGCGGATCTGAATGGTGACGGCATTTATGACTACATCATCCGTACTCCCGAGACCAATGTAGACCCCGGTATGCCTGGTGATACTACCGGAAAAACATATAAAATATCCGCCTACTTGAGTGACGGAACTTACCTTTGGACTTATGATATGGGACCGGGTATCGAGCCGGGTATCTGGTATTCACCTTTCATCGTGTACGATTTCAACGGAGACGGAAAAGCCGAGGTTGCCATAAAGGCTGCCGCTGATGACTATATAAAGAATGAAAAAGGCCGTGTTTGCGGCGGTAGCGAATACCTCTCCGTGCTGGATGGCATGACCGGTAAGGAAATTGACCGTGTGGACTGGCCCGAACGGAATGACCGTTATGGAAATCTGATTCGCCAGAACCGTAATCAGATGGGGGTTGCCTATCTGGACGGAAAGACTCCTTATATATTGGCTGCCCGCGGTACTTACAAACTGATGGTGGTGGATGCCTGGATGCTGAAAGACGGAAAATTGCAACGCGCCTGGCGTTGGGATGGGGATGAAGAAAACCCCATTGTCCGCAGTATGGGTGCTCATAGCATGGTGACGGCCGATGTGGATGGCGACGGACGGGATGAAATCATGTTAGGCTCGTGCATGCTCGATGATAACGGTACGCTGCTTTGGTCCTCCGGACTGGGGCATAGTGATAAGGCTTATCTTTGCAAACTTCGTCCTGATATGGAGGGAATGCAGGTGTTCATGGTGAGCGAACCGAAGAAAGAGGACGGTCGTGGGGTTTCCGTGGTGGATGCCGCTACCGGTAAGCTGGTTTGGAAAATCGGACAGACAACGTATCACGTCGGCGACGGTATGGTAGCGGATTTTGACCCTTCCCATCCCGGGTTGGAATGTTTTGCAAGTGAAGACCGCAAAGGAGGAAGTACTGACAAGTATCTGCTCACGGCCGATGGCAAAAAGATAAATGCCACGAATGAAGAAGTACCCGGCTGTCGTAATTGGATCTGGTGGGATGCGGATTTGTTGCGTGAGACTTTCAAAGGGGATGATAACCGTTGGGGAGCTTCTTCCTCGTCCGGCGGGCGCAAACAGAATATCTGGAAGTGGAAGGGAGAAGTCCTGACCGGAGGCATCGAAGGCGATATACTGCTGATAGCTGATATGGAAGGTGACTGGCGCGAGGAACTGATTACTGCCTTGCCGGGAGAGTTACGCATCTATCATACCAATATTCCGGCCCGCGACCGTCGCGTGACATTGATGCAGGACCCGCTTTACCGCAGCTATGTGGCACATCGCAGCATGGGCTATCCGCAGGCGCCTGTACCTTCTTTCTACTTGGGTGAATGGAAATAATATCTGATTATAAATGAAAAAAAGACAAAGAATGACGAAACAATTGTATGTGATTGCAGCCGTTTGCCTGTGGTTGCTCAGTGCTTGCCAATCTTCAACGTATAAGTATGAAGCAGTATATAAAGACCTGCCTTTTGATATGCCAAGGGTAGAAGCACCGAAATTCCCCGACCGTCGGGTGAATCTTACCGACTTTGGTGCGGTGGGTAATGGTGAGGAACTTTGTACGGCCGCCTTTGCCAAAGCCATCGATGCTTTGGCGGAAAAGGGGGGGGGACACTTGATTGTTCCTGCCGGTGTCTGGTTTACCGGACCGATTGTGCTGAAGAGTAATATAGACCTGCATCTGGAAAAAGGTGCTGTCATCCTCTTTTCGCCTGATGTAGATTTATATCCGCTGGTAGAGACTGTTTTTGAGGGTTTGGATACCCGTCGTTGCCAGTCGCCCGTTTCCGGCCGTAATCTGGAAAATGTAGCGATAACGGGTGAAGGCGCTATTGATGGTAACGGACATTACTGGCGTCCTCTGAAGCGGGAGAAAGTAACGGAAGGCGTATGGAGGCAGACTATCGCCCGGGGTGGAGTTTATAAACGCCCTACCTATTGGTTCCCTTATCCGCAAACGCTGAAAGGCGATACCATCAGCAATATGAATGTGCCCCAGAACTTGAAGACTGAGGAGGAGTGGCAGAGTGTGCGTCATTTCCTTCGTCCGGTGATGGTGAGCTTGATAGAGTGTAAGAATGTATGGTTGCAGGGAGTGATTTTTCAGAATTCACCGTCATGGAACCTGCATCCGTTGATGTGCGAGAATGTGCTGATAGAAGAGGTGCAGGTACGAAATCCGAGCTATGCGCAGAATGGTGATGGTCTGGATCTGGAGTCTTGCAAGAATGCTCTGATTGTGAATTCCACGTTTGATGTGGGTGATGACGGCATTTGTCTGAAGAGTGGCAAGGATGAGGATGGACGCCGCCGCGGACGTGTTTGCGAGAATGTGGTGGTAGACGGTTGTACGGTGTTCAAAGGGCACGGAGGTTTCGTGGTAGGCAGTGAGATGAGTGGCGGTGTACGCAATGTGTCTGTCAGCAATTGCCAGTTCCTCGGCACGGATGTAGGTTTGCGTTTCAAGAGCAAACGTGGACGTGGCGGGGTAGTGGAGAATATCTGGATACGCAATATCTCCATGATGGATATTCCGACAGAACCGATCACGTTCAACCTTTATTATGGAGGCAAGTCGGCGGTGGAAGTGTTGGAAAGCGGCGAGGTGGTGCCCGCCAAGGTAGAACCGATGCCGGTGGACGAAACAACGCCTTGTTTCCGCAATATACATGTTGAGAATCTGGTTTGTGCCGGTGCCCGTCGCGCTTTGTTCTTCAATGGTATTCCGGAAATGCCTATCGATGGCATTGTGCTGAAGAACGTGGACATCACCTCGAAGCTGGGAGCGGAATTTGCTTACAGTAATAATATCACTATGGAGAATGTAAATATCCGTAATACGGAAGGGGAGAAAGTGGTGACTCGTTATTGTGAAGGTGTGACGGAATTGACAATTGACAATTGAGTACTTATTAATGCCGCGCAGAGTGCGGTATATCTGTCAGAAACAACATCTTTTCAGTCAAAACTGATACAGAGCATAGGGGAGTAATCCCCTATTTTTGTATCGTCAAAATTATATTTAATATCATGAAACATTGCTTTTTTGCGGTCGACTTGGGAGCCACCAGTGGTCGTACCATCTTGGGAACATTCACTCCGCAGGGATTGGAATTGCAGGATGTGAACCGCTTTCCTAACCATCTGATTGAACTCGGGGGACATTACTACTGGGATATTTACGAATTGTACCGCCACATTTTAGAGGGGCTGAAACTGGCTGCCCGCATGGAGAATGTACAGATAACTTCCATCGGAATTGACACGTGGGGAGTGGATTTCGTATGCGTCGGCAAAGACGGCGCCTTGCTCCGCCAACCTTACTCTTATCGCGATCCGCATACCGTGGGTGCCCCAGAGGCTTTTTTCGCCTGCGTTCCCCGTAAGCAAGTTTACGGATGGACGGGCATTCAGATTATGAATTTCAATTCGCTTTTCCAAATAGATACCCTGCATCGCAATAATGACAGTGCCTTGGCTGCTGCTGATAAGCTGCTCTTTATGCCCGATGCTCTCAGCTACCTGCTGACGGGCGAGATGGTGACGGAATACACTATCGCCAGCACTGCCCAACTGGTGAATGCTGAAACGCGTCGCCTGGAGCCGGCTTTGCTTGAAGCGCTCGGACTGACGGAAGACAATTTCGGCCGTTTCGTATATCCGGGTGAGACGGTGGGAGTGTTGACAAAAGAAATACAAACGATTACCGGACTGGGCGCTATCCCTGTGATTGCCGTTGCCGGACATGATACCGCATCGGCTGTTGCCGCCGTGCCTGCTCTGAACCGTAACTTTGCTTATTTGAGCAGCGGCACCTGGTCGCTGATGGGAGTGGAGACGGATGCGCCGGTCATCAATGAGGAAACCGAGGCACTGAACTTTACGAATGAAGGAGGTGTGGACGGAACCATCCGTCTGTTGAAGAATATTTGTGGAATGTGGTTGCTGGAACGTTGCCGCTGCAGTTGGGAGGACGTATCTTATTCCGAACTGATTGCCGAGGCACAGGCATGTGAACCATTCCGCAGCCTGATAAATCCGGATGACGCGTTGTTTGCCAATCCGGTGGATATGGAGCAAGCCATCCGTACTTATTGTGCCGACTATGGCCAGCCGAAACCCGAAACCCGCGGACAAGTGGTGCGCTGCATTTTTGAGAGCCTGGCGTTGCGTTATCGCCAGGTGTTGGAGAATCTGCGCGTTCTTTCTCCCCGTCCGGTGGAAGTGTTGCACGTCATTGGCGGTGGAAGCCGCAATGATTTGCTGAACCAGTGGACCGCCAATGCGCTGGGCATACCCGTAGTCGCAGGACCATCGGAAGCTACAGCCATCGGTAATGTGATGCTGCAAGCCCTGGCAGCCGGCACGGCGAGTGATGTCGTGTCCATGCGCCAGCTCGTCAACCGCTCCATTCCGCTGAAAACCTTCACGCCCGAAGCCGTGGAAGTGTGGAATGCCGCCTACCGGAAATTCCTGCAGTTGGCATAACCCCTTGTCTTACCCCGCAAACTATAATTTTCAATTTATAATTATTAATAAAACTAATACCATCATGAAAGAAGATTTAATTCTGAGAGCCTATGAAGTGGCAAAAGAACGTTACGCCGCCATCGGCGTGGATGTAGAAAAAGCTATGGACGCTTTGCAAAAGATTTCCCTCTCTCTGCACTGCTGGCAGGCCGACGATGTGGCCGGATTTGAAGCACAGGGTGCGCTGACCGGAGGAATCCAGGCTACGGGAAACTACCCCGGCAAAGCTCGCAATATGGAAGAATTGAGACAAGACGTGCTGAAGGCAGCCAGCTATATCCCCGGAACCCACCGTCTGAACCTGCATGAAATCTATGGTGATTTCGGTGGCAAGTTCGTTGACCGCGACCAGGTAGAACCGGCTCATTTTGAAAGCTGGATACAGTGGGCAGCCGAAAACAACATGAAACTGGACTTCAACTCCACCTCTTTCTCCCATCCGAAGAGTGGCAACCTTTCTCTCTCAAACCCGGATAAGGGGATCCGTGATTTCTGGGTGGAACACACCAAGCGTTGCCGTGCCATTGCCGAGGAGATGGGACGTCGTCAGGGCGATCCTTGTATCATGAACTTGTGGGTGCATGATGGCAGCAAAGACATCACTGTCAACCGTATGCTCTACCGCGACCTGCTGAAAGATTCTCTCGACCGCATCTTCGAAGTGGAATACAAGAATATGAAAGATTGCGTTGAATCCAAAGTATTCGGTATCGGTCTGGAAAGCTACACGGTGGGTTCCAACGATTTCTATATCGGTTATGGCGTAAGCCGCAACAAGATTGTTACGCTGGATACCGGCCATTTCCACCCGACGGAAAGCGTTGCCGACAAGCTGTCTTCACTGCTGCTGTTCATCCCCGAAATCATGTTGCACGTGAGCCGCCCAGTGCGCTGGGACTCTGACCACGTGACGATTATGAACGATGAAACGATGGATCTCTGCAAGGAAATCGTACGTTGCAATGCCCTCGACCGCGTACATATCGGTTTGGACTACTTCGATGCCAGCATCAACCGTATCGGTGCTTACGTTATCGGTAGCCGTGCCACTCAGAAGTGTGTGCTTCAAGCTCTGCTGGAACCGCTGGACACATTGCGCCGATACGAGGCGAACGACCAGTTGTTCGAACGCCTTGCCCTGCTCGAAGAAGGCAAATCCCTGCCGTGGAATGCAGTTTGGGATATGTTCTGTTTGAAGAATGGTGTACCTGTGGGCGAAGAATTCATCACCGAGATACAAAAATACGAAGCAGACGTTACGTCTAAACGCTGAAAATAGTGTACATTTGCAACAGCAAAGGATGAGGGCGATAATGAGATACGTATGTCATGGGTCATGAGATACGTATGTCACCTCCCATGAGATACGTATGTCACCACTCATGAGATACGTATCTCACCACCCATGACATGCGCTTGTCGTCACCCCTGATATGCGCTTGTCTTCACGGTATCTTCGGGAGGTGTGTAATTGCTTTATACTTAGCTTGTTGCGAATGACTTAAGAAGACGGAATTTATGAATACACTGATAGGACTTTTGATTATTGCTATTGGCAGTTTCGGGCAGAGCAGCTCGTACGTGCCGATAAAAAAAGTGGACGGCTGGTCGTGGGAAAGTTTCTGGCTGGTGCAAGGAATCTTTGCATGGCTCGTCTTTCCGTTGCTGGGCGCACTGCTTGCCATTCCGGCGGGAAGCTCCCTGTTGGAACTTTGGGGTGCGGGTGGTGCCCTGCCTGCTATGGTCTATGGCGTTCTGTGGGGCGTGGGTGGACTGACGTTTGGTTTGAGCATGCGCTATTTGGGCGTGGCGCTCGGACAGAGTATAGCTCTCGGTACGTGTGCCGGTTTCGGTACGCTCTTCCCGGCTCTCTTTGCCGGAAAGGATCTGCTGCATGGCGAAGGGCTGATGTTGCTCATCGGAGTATGCATCACGCTGGCGGGTATCGCCATTATCGGATATGCCGGCAGTCTTCGTTCCAAAAATATGACGGAAGAGGAAAAACGTGCGGCAGTTAAGGACTTTGCACTGACGAAAGGTTTGCTGGTGGCCTTGCTGGCGGGTGTGATGAGTGCTTGTTTCGCTCTCGGACTGGACGCGGGAACGCCGATTAAACAGGCTGCGCTTGATGGTGGGGTGGAGGCTCTGTATGCCGGACTTCCCGTGATTTTCCTGGTGACCCTCGGCGGTTTCTGTACAAATGCGGCTTACTGCATTCAGCAGAATATCAAAAACAAGACCGGCAAGGAGTATCTGTCCGTGAAAGGTTCGGTGTTGACGAATAACCTCTTGTTCTGTGCCCTTGCCGGTGTGCTGTGGTACAGCCAGTTCTTCGGCCTCGAAATGGGAAAAAGCTTCCTGACAGACAGTCCTGTGCTGCTCGCTTTCTCATGGAGCATCCTGATGTCGCTGAACGTCACGTTCAGTAATGTATGGGGCATCTTGCTGAAAGAATGGAAAGGGGTCAGCAATACCACTATCGCAGTGCTTGTCCTTGGGCTGGTCGTGCTGATATCTGCCATTATCGTAGTGGCTATGGCGCAAGCGTGAGACGGTTAAATGATAATTTAGCGAAGCGAAGCGTTGGAGCAAGGTTTCCTTTCGGCATACTAATTGACGTGATAGTGCCTGGTAGGCTGTAAGATAAAAGCCTTACAGGCTTAGGAAATGCACGTCGCTAAATTATCCTTTAGTAACCAACATATATTCTAAATTAATACAAAGATGAAATCAATTCTCGAAAATCGCCCGGCATTGACCTATGCAGTCAATCAAGCGGCAGAAGTAGCCGGATATCTCTGGCAAAAAGGGTGGGCTGAACGTAATGGCGGTAACATTACCCTGAATATCACTGAGTTTGTAGACAATGAAATAAAGGCATTGCCTGCCATCAGCGAAGTAAAACAAATAGGTGCTACTCTTCCTTATCTGAAGGGTTGTTATTTCTACTGCAAAGGTACCAATAAGCGTATGCGTGATTTGGCCCGTTGGCCGATGGAACACGGCTCTGTCATCCGGATTCTGGACGACTGCGCGACTTATGTCATCATCGCCGATCATCCGGTAATGCCTACTTCCGAACTGCCTGCCCACCTCAGTGTGCACAATCGTCTGATTGAGAAGGGTTCTCCTTACAAGGCTTCTCTGCATACGCATCCTATCGAACTGATTGCCATGACTCATTGCAAGAAGTTCCTCGAAAAAGATGTAGCCACCAATTTGCTTTGGAGTATGATTCCTGAAACAAAAGCATTCTGTCCGCGTGGTTTAGGTATCATTCCTTACGAACTGCCAAGCTCTGTGAAACTGGCAGAGGCAACTATTGAACAACTTGAAGATTATGATGTGGCTATGTGGGAAAAACATGGTGTTTTTGCTGTAGATGTGGATGTTATGTCAGCTTTCGACCAGGTAGATGTGTTGAATAAATCTGCCTTGATTTATATTGCTGCCAAAAACATGGGCTTTGAACCTGATGGCATGAGTCAGGAGCAAATGCAGGAAATGACTCGCGCATTTAATCTTCCTAAATAACTCTTAAGTGGATAGTAGTAGTTTCCGCCTGCTACTATCCGCTTGCTATTAACTACTTAAAACTATAATCATGAAACGAACATTCTTTTCCCTCGCCCTGCTGTTGGCAGCGGCAACCCTTACCGCCCAAACTAAAATGACGGCAAGAGAAGCTGCCGTAAAGATTGCAGACCGCATTTTGGCCAGCACTACGTACGAGTTCAAGAATACGAAGACTGGCGAAACATATAAGTCCGTCAAGAAGTTACCTCTTGATATGGACGTGAAGGTGGCGTGCAAGTACAATAACTGGCATTATACCAATGGAGTAACAAATATTGCCCTTATGGAGTTGGGCGAGAAGCTTGGAGACAAGAAGTATGATAAATACGTCTTGAAGAACATGAATTTTGTGTTCAACGAAGGTAATCTTGACTTCTTCCGCAAACAGTATGACGAAGCTTTCAAGCAAAATGGCTGGAATGCTGTCCGTAAATTGAGTTGGCACATGATTTTCCGTGGCAAGCGTTTGGATGATAACGGTCCGATGGGAGCCAGTCTGATAGAATTGCAGATGAAGCACCCCAATGATGCTTTTCTGGGTTACATCAATGAGACTGCCGAGCATCTGAATTATGGCGAGCCTCGCTTGGTTGACGGCACTATTGCGCGTATCTGGCCCCACGTCAATACTATTTGGGCGGATGATGCTTTCATGGCTATCTCTTTCCTTGCCCGTATGGGTAAGATGACCGGTGACGAAAAGTATTTCAATGATGCCGCCAATCAGGTGCTGAATTATACCCGCTATCTCTGGTGTCCTGAAAAACGGATTTATTATCATTGCTATCATACGGATAATAAGGAGCACGGAGTGGCTCATTGGAGCCGTGCTAATGGTTGGGTGTTTATGGCGCAGGCTGATTTGCTGAGTATGATGCCGAAGGATCATCCGATGCGTGAGGCGGTTATCGAGAACTTCCGTCAGCAAGCTAGCGGTGTAGCTCGTTATCAGGGTAAGAACGGACTTTGGCATCAGCTTCTTGATAAGGAGGACTCTTATGAGGAAATCACCGGTACGGCAATGTTTGTGTTCGGTATTGCCCGTGGTGTAAAGGAAGGTTGGCTGCATCCCGATTTCATCTATGTGGCCGAGCAAGGTCTGAAAGGTATGATGAAAAAGATTTCCGATAACGGAGATGTAACATCTATTTGTGTGGGAACGGGTATCATGCCTTCCATAGCATACTATTATAACCGTCCTACCCAAGAGAACGATCCTATGGGTGAAGGCCCTGTACTCCGCGCGCTCGTCGAAATGATAGATGCCCCGAAGTATACGGAAATCAAGGCAGAGCAGCAATATGATAAGATTGTTGTGAAGAAATAGCATTTCCTTTCTTTAATAATATTTATAGGTCCGTTCCGGGGGTATTTTACAATTAACCCGGAACGGACGTTTTTTTATTCATAAATAATTCCTATTTTTGCCCGAACCTATCATGCAAAACACATATTATGACTAAGAACTATAATGATTTAGGAGTTGAATTCAAGTATCTGATTGTGAATGATATGGACCAGAAATTTGGTCTGTGGGTAAATACTGTAGGTTTTCAGGCTATTCAGCCGGATTCTCCTTATCCCTTAAAAGATCATCCCTCCGGCTATTTTTTCAACGCAAAGAAAGGGCGTGTTTTGCGTGAGTATCAGTTAGTCTACATCACAAAAGGACGCGGACTGTTTACCTCTGATACTACTCCCGAGAAACAAGTCTGCAAAGGACGGCTCATGGTGCTCTTCCCGGGGCAATGGCATACCTATCACCCTTATCAGCAGACAGGTTGGAATGAATATTACATCGGTTTTGAAGGTCCGGTCATTGATGATATGATGCGCGGCGGTTTTCTTTCTAAAGACAATCAGGTTCTGGAAGTCGGGCTGAATGAGGAATTGGTTACCCTTTTCTCACGTGCTTTGGAGATAGCGGAGGCGGATAAAATTTCTTCCCAGCAATATCTTTCCGGTATTGTTCTGCACATGATAGGAATGATTCTTTCTATTTCTAAGAATAAGATTTTTGAAATAGGGGATGTAGATCAGAAGATTGAGCAGGCGAAAATCATTATGAATGAGAATGTATTTAAGGATATTGATCCGGAAGAACTAGCAATGAAATTGAATATTAGTTATTCGTGGTTTCGCAAAGTATTCAAGGATTATACAGGATATGCACCTGCCAAATATTTCCAGGAGCTTAAGCTGCGTAAGGCAAAGCAATTATTGGTTGGCACCTCTCAATCAGTCAAGGAAATCTCTTTTATGCTCGACTATAAATCAACAGAACATTTCTTTTCTCTTTTTAAAAAACGTACAGGCTTTACTCCACTAGAATATAGGTCTTTTGGCCGTGAAACAGACGTGGAAGAAGAGGACTTATTGTAAAATCAAAACGATTAGTCTAAGGTCAAAATGGTTATTAATTGATTGTGATTTAGGGGTTTCTACGGGCTGAATGCTTTCTGGTTCATGAAGAAAATCAAAAAAGGAAGTCTTTCGGTCAAAACTCTCAATTTTGCTCCCTACTAGATTCTCTATATTTGCCAACACAAGTTCTGTGCTCGATAACGGGTGCTTGCCTTGTTAGGCTTGAATTTATTTATTAATCAATTATATTAATAATCTATGAGAATCTTACACAAAAACCTCTGCTTGTTAATGCTCCTATTAATAGGTAGTTCTCTAAGTATTTTTGCTCAGAACAAAACAATCACCGGTACGGTCCGCGATGCGATAGACGTGGTGATTGGTGCTTCTGTAACAGTGAAAGGTAATAATTCAATCGGTACGATTACCGATATGGATGGTAACTTTAAACTTTCTGTACCGCCTTCTGCAAAGGAGTTGGTAGTTTCATTCATTGGTTATGATAATCAAACGGTAGTAATTGGTAACAAAACTCATTTTGATGTTACATTAAAAGAGTCTTCTGTGATGTTGGAAGAAGTTGTTGCCATTGGTTATGCGAAGGTGAAACGTAAAGATTTGACGGGGGCAACTTCTTCGGTGTCAAGCAGCGATTTGGCAGCCGTTCCGGCTATGACTGCTGCACAGGCTTTGCAAGGTAAGGCTGCCGGTGTAAACATTGTTACTGCCAGTGGTGCTCCGGGTGCAGGAGCTAATATCACTATTCGCGGAGGTATGTCTATTACTCAAAGTACTGCACCACTCTATATTGTGGACGGATTTGAAATGAGTGATGCGCTCAGCAATATTGATGTGAATGATATAGAAAGTATTGATGTGTTGAAGGATGCTTCATCTACGGCAATTTATGGTGCACGTGGTTCTAACGGTATCATTTTGATTACAACTAAATCGGGCAAGAAAGGTAAGACTCAAGTAAATTATAATACTTATTTTTCATTCGATGTACTCAGTAAAAAGCTGGATATGATGTCTGATGCTGAAGAGTATGTGAAATATCAGTATGAATTTGCTAATTTACAGGGAGTGCCGGGTAACTGGAGTAGTGTTTTTGATAATAATCTAGCTACGGATGTCTCCGATTTCTATACAGGTGCTTACAGCCGCATTCATGATCGCTATGCCGGTGCTTCCACACTTGATTGGCAGGACGAAGTATTTGGAGGTTCTGCTTTAACACAAAATCATAATGTCAATGTTACTACGGGTACAGATAAGACACAAGTGATGTTGACTTACAATTATAGTGGGCAAGATGGTTTGCTGGCTAATCATAGCTCTAATAGAAGTTCATTCCGTACAAAGATCAATACCGAACTCTATAAGGGGGTTCGCTTGGATGTAAATGCTATGTTTTCTAATAAGAAAACGATGGGTGGTGGCGCTTATTCTGGTATGAAGAACGTTTTGCTTCAGCCAATCAATGGAGGTACTATGTTTACACAAGATGAGTTGTTGAACACTCAGACTTATCCGAATTATTCTTCTCTGAACAGTAATTATGATACGGCTAACCCATTAGTTCAGAATGAGGCTTCTACTTCTAAAAAACGTTCACGTATGTATTCGGTTAATGCCGGGATAGAATTTGACCTTTTTAAATATTTTACTTGGCGTACAGCTGGAAGTTATACATGGTCTAGTTCTAAATCAGATTCATTTGCTGACCATAATTCTACTTCTTATTTGATGGATCCGAAAAATACAGGTATTAATGGTAGTATTGGTAATGATGAGTCTTATAAATGGCAAATCACTAATACTCTTAACTATCATCAGACTTTTGCTAAAAAACATAAATTGAATGTTTTGTTAGGGCATGAAGCTTCTTATAGCGAATCGGAAGGAAATTCAATGAAGCTTAGACAATTCCCGTATCCTAACTTCGGACTAGACAATATAGCTAATGCTACGGTTTATGAGAAGAGTGTTTCTCATAAGCATAGTGGTATTGTTTCTGCTTTTGCACGTGCTAACTATAATTTTGACGAACGATATCTGTTTACTGCTACTGTCCGTGCCGATGGCTCTTCTAAATTTGCTGACGGTAACAGATGGGGTATCTTCCCATCTGCATCAGCTGCATGGCGTGTTTCTGAAGAAAGCTTCTTTAAAGAAAGTAGTCTAATGAATTATGTTAATAGTTTGAAATTGCGTGTGGGATACGGAACGACGGGTAATTGTAATATTGGTGATTACTTATACACAACTTCAATTAAGGAGTCTGATTATCCGATGAATAATAATACCGGTACATTGGCTTATGTACTGAATACTACTTTAGGAAATAAGAATTTGAAATGGGAGACATTGCGTTCCACTAATGTTGGTTTGGATGTTGCTTTGTTTAATAGTCGCGTGAATCTGACAGCAGAGTGGTATAACAATGAAGTGAGTGATATGTTGATGAAATGTGTTATCCCTTCTTCAACCGGTTATACTGCACAATATCAAAATGTGGGAAAAATGCGTAACCGTGGTTTTGAATTGACTCTCAATACGGTGAATATAAGAACTAAGGATTTTAGTTGGACTTCAGACCTGAACTTGGCATTCAATCGCTCCAAAGTGATTTCGTTGGAAACAGGACAGGATGAAAAAACTTTTGCTGTTGGCGGTAATCGTTCCGGTACAGTAACTTATTATGCTGTAGTTGGGCAGAAGTTAGGTGATATGTATGGTTATATATATGATGGAGTTTATACTACTGATGATTTTGTGCAGGACGATAAAGGTAATTTCTCTTTGCGTGAAGGCGTTGTTGTTCCTGTAAATTCAAAGGGGGAAGCTAAACCTGTGCAACCTGGTGATATTAAATTTGCAGCAAATCAAACTGGTGAAGATGGTACAGCACAATTCTCTGAAGCTCATAAGGTAAAGATTGGTAATGGTACTCCGGATTGTATCGGTGGTTTTAATAATACTTTTACTTTCCGTGGTTTTGATTTGAGTGTATTTATGAAATTTTCTATCGGAAACGATATTTATAACGCAACTAAGCATAGTATGAGTCCTTATGGACAATTCCAAAATGTACCTGCTGAGTTTGGAAGTAACTACTACCGTTTAATAGACCCTGCAACGGGACAGAAAGCTACAACATTAGCACGCATCAAAGAATTGAACCCCGATGAATCTTCTCGTTTGTGGAATTTGGGAAGTACGAATTCAAGTTATATCACTTATCCTTCTTCTTATTATGTAGAGGATGGCTCCTACTTGCGTATTGCACAGGTAACAGTTGGTTACACATTCCCCAAGAGATGGTTACAGAAAGCTATGATTTCTAATGCGCGTATTTACTTCACGGCTAATAATCTGGCTACGATTACCGGCTATTCTGGTTATGATCCTGAAGTTTCTGCTGGTAGTAGTGATTATGTGGCTTGTACGCCTGGATATGACAGTTCTATGTATCCTCGTTCCAGAAGTTATGTAATCGGTCTTAACTTAACATTCTAATCTAAAACGTTTATTAATCATGAAAAAAGTATCAATTATATTGTCTGGGTTGAAGAAGACGTTGTTCGCAACAGCTGTCTCTTGCTTTCTTTTGAGTGTGACTTCGTGTCAGGATTGGCTTGATATGCCCTCTTACACAGACCCTGACTCCGAAACGGTGTTTCAAGATGAGGATATGGCGGAATTATTTATTCTGGGTTGTTATCGTGGTTTGATTCATCAGGAAATGTATTACCATTTAGGTATGGGTGAGACGGTGATGCATTCCAGTGAAGACGGTTCTACTAATAATTCAAAATATAGAATTTGTAATTATAGTTATGATCCAATGGTACCTGCTACAGTGACTACAATCTTCAAAGAGGGATATCGTATCATTGAGTCTACTAACCTTGCCATTTCTAAGTTGAAGAAGATGAGTGAAACCACTAAACGTAATGCTCTATTGGGTGAAGCTCTTTCTATTCGTGCTTTTTGTTATTTGAACTTAATACGTATTTATGGTGATGTTCCGGCAGTATGGACTCCGATGGAAGAACTGGACCCGAATGATGAAAATACATTTTATCCTAAGCGTTCATCCCGTGATGAAATATATGATCAGATAATTGCAGATTTGCAGCAAGCTAAAGATTGGGTACCTTGGTTCAAGGAAAGTGGATATGCTACGGCAGAACGTTTGTCTAAGCAAGGTGTTTATGCTCTGCTGGCTCGTACAGCTCTTTATGCAGGTGGCTACTCATTACGTTGGAATCTGCAGACGAATGACCCTGCCAGTTTGAAATTGGCACGCCGTGATGATGAAGCACGCGTTCGTGAACTTTATCAGATTGCTAACGATGCTTGTAAAGCTATTATCGATAAGAATGAAAATTCTTTAATTCAAGCTCAAAGTGGTATGAGTGGATTCCAATATCTATGGTATAACTTCTGTCAGCGTAATTTCACTGCCACAGATGCTGAAATGATTTGGGATTTGGCACAATATGGTCCGAATACAAACTCTAATTTTGGGGTTTTAGCACAACCTGGATCTCGTGGTGGTACTTATGGTTCACGTAAAGCTATGCAGTTTATGTTGCCAACGTATTATTTGTCGTTTGATGAAAATGATACGCGTCGTGACGTTACTTGTACATCTTATAGTATCTATTTCTTGAATAAAGGAGCAGCAGGTGATACATTTGTTGATGTAGGTACTACTTACTCCTGCATTATGCACGGAAAATTCCGTATTCCCTGGTGTGTGGAGCCACAAGAGGCTGCAAAGCGTAATTTGAACATTCCTGTAATGCGTTATGCTGATGTGTTATTGATGTATGCTGAAACTCAAAACTATCTGAATAACGGTCCTACACAGGCTGCTAAAGATGCTTTGAAGCAAGTGCGTGACCGTGCCGGGGTAGGTGAGCTTTCCATGCCATCTGATCAACAAGCTTTTGAAGATGCTTTACTCCAAGAACGTAAATGGGAGTTTGCTGGCGAATTTATGCTTCGTACGGATATGATTCGTATGAATCGCTTGTCCGAACAACTGGAAGAAGCTAAGAAGGATATGAAAGAACTTTCTAAGCGCGAAGGCAAGTATGCCAATATGCCGGTTTACCGTTTGTATAAGTTCCAGGTAGATGGACAGCAGTATGGTGATAAATTCCTTGCTTTGGATTATATTGACTTGACAGATGAGGCTGAAATTGCAGTTATAAAAGAGATTCCGACAGAACAAGGAAAATATAGTGAATATCAAGCGAAATTAGCCGAAATAGTGAGGGCTCATGGAATTGTAGTAGAGGATGGTGACAAATGGTATCCGACTAATATGTTTGAAGCTTATACAAGTACATTCAATGGCAATGCACGTAAAGCTGTCGGTTTTACCAGTGGATTTAATGCTTTGCAAATTGGTGCCATCATTTACAAGAATCCTACAGGTTATGCCGAAAACGGTGGTAAATTCCCTAACTGGATTGAAGCTTCTGATGGAAGTGATGGCTTGTACTATGGTTTCCAAAAGAACTGTTGCGAGTTGTTGCCTTTTGCAGCAAAGGATCCCGGACATCCGATGGTAGATAACCCGAATTTGACTCAGCATCCGGCTTACGCCAAATAATCTTGCTTTATTCTGAAAGCAGATAATACATAGCCTTAAATTTGCATAAAACAAATATTTATAGATTTTTTATGTGGGTTTAAGGCTATCTTTTCAATTCAATTATTTATTCCTAACATGTCTATTATTAAAAGATAGGCTTTTGTCCGTCCGGACAGAGGCATAGATTCTTATTGCTTTTAGCGAACAACAAATGTTTACCTGTATAAATCAACCTAAAATGAAAACTACTCTATTAAACTTCTTTAAGAATGCCGGAGTTCTACTCTTTATTGCAACGTTTGGAATGAGTTGCAGCGATAATGATATTGAGATTGTTTTGAAGAAAGGTACCGACGGCCCTTTTCCTGACTATGGTAAAGTTCTGGCTTTTCCCGGTGCGGAAGGTTATGGGGCTAATGCTACTGGTGGTCGTGGCGGAGAAATATATCATGTGACGACTTTGGAAGATAATGATGAAGAAGGCTCATTACGTTCTGCCGTGAGTAAGCCCGACCGTATTATCGTGTTTGATGTAGCGGGCGTAATCCATCTGAAAGAGGCGCTTGTATTCTCTAAAAATCTGACTGTTGCAGCTCAGACTGCTCCCGGAGATGGTATTGTGCTTTATGGCAATCGTGTATCGTTTACCGGGGCTAGCAATCTTATTTGTCGTCATTTGCGCATCCGTATGGGAATAGAAGGTCCTGATGGAAAAGATGCTGCCGGAATAGCAAATGGTGAGAATATGATTTTTGACCATCTATCTGTTACCTGGGGGCGTGACGAAAACTTCTCTATCAATTGGGATAGTAAAGGGACACTTCCACGCAATATCACTATTCAGAATTCAATTCTCGGCCAGGGACTGCAAAATCATTCCTGTGGAGGGCTGATTCAGACTGATACCGAATCAGGTATCACCCTTTTCCGCAATCTTTATACTGATAATAAAACACGTAATCCGAAAGTGAAAGGTTTGAATCAGTTTGTGAACAATGTGGTTTATAACTGGGGAAGTGGTGCCGCTTATAATATGGGTGGTGATTCGTCCGGTCAGTCGGAAACAACTATTGAGGATAACTACTTTATTGTAGGTCCTGTAGCCAACTGGCAGAATGTAAGACAAGAAGATAACTCTATTAAGGTGGAAAAAGTTCCGATGACTCCTACTCCGCCGTTTCTGGGAGGCAATGCCGACTTTAGAACTTATTATAAAGGAAATTATTATGATAATGATAAAGATGGTTCGCTCAATGGCTTTGAATTGACACAAAACAACTGGACTGAGTATTGTAAAGGAGAACCGACCTTCCTGAGTGCACCTTCTGACAAACATCCTGTTATCAGCCAGCAAACGTCTGCAACGGAGGCCTATCATTGGATTGTGAAACATGTAGGTGCCAGCCTTCCGGTTCGTGACGAAGTAGACCAATATCTGATTGATGAGTTGACTTCACTGGGTAAAAAGGGAACGATTATTCAGAATGAACAAGATGTACAGCAGTTTTCATTGGGAGGTGTAGGCACTATTCAAAACGGAGAGAAACCTTTGGATAGCGACAATGACGGCATACCCGATGAATTTGAAGACAAATATGGTTTGGATAAGAATGATCCCTCTGATGCTGCAAAGATAGCAAACAACGGTTACACTAATATCGAAAACTATATCTTTACACTTGATGCTAAACTTAATAATTAACTCTTAAACATAAGGAGAAGAAACAGTATGAAAACACTGATAAAATATCTCGTTGCTGCATTAGTGGTAATTATGGTTAGTTGTGACGATACCGAACAATTAATTTATGAACAACCTAATTCGTTTACTTTGGCTTTCAATACGGATGATGAATTGAATGTGGAGATCCAAACCGGAGCAAAGATAGGAATTAATGGAGAGGAATATCCTGTATTGTCGAATGCATGCATTAGTATGTACGATGTTCCTGTTGCCAATCAATATTTGATTTATTATCCTGCTAATGCCCAACTTTCGGATAATAATCTGGATTATTCTTTACCGACAGTTCAAACTTATACGCAAGGGGTGGTTGACCAGTCTGCCTGTCCGCTCTATTGTCTGACGGATAATGACGGTCTGAATAATATGCAAATGAATGTAGCCTGTGGCGGGTTGAAATTGTTTGTTCCGGCTAATGAAGATTTTGCTTCTCTTACCTCTGTCACTTTTGAGTCTGAGAATGATATACTCACAGGAGATATAAGTTTGGATGCGACGACGGGTCAGGTTACTTTCCGGGAGAATACTTCGAAGACACTTGTGCTGAAAGGTGATATAAACATATCCGAAGGACAGGAGTTATATCTTGCTCTTCCGCCAATGGCATTGGGTAGCGCGTTGAATATAACTTTTGTTTCTCCTAAAGGAATTGGTACTTGTTCTGTAGATTTGAACGGGAAGAGCATTGAACGCGGTAAGATACTTTCCGTTGCTTTGGAGAACATAGAGTGGGTTTCAGTGACCAATTATTATGGCAAGGCTAACTCCATCATTGTAGCTCCCGGTACAACTTCCGTAACAGTTGATTGCACTCCTTACTATACTACCAGCTTGAATTACACTTATGAGAGTCATGCTTATGATGATAGCAGATTAGCCCGTTCTGCCAAATTACTTTGGAATGATGTTTCTACTGATTTTATAAGCAACGTATCATTATCTTCCGACCGTAAATCTTTCATCGCTACTCTGAATGGGCAACCAGGAAATGCGGTTATCGCAATTTATGATACGGAAGATCCCGACGCGGAAGATGCCGCTATTCTTTGGTCATATCATATTTGGGTAACTGATGTTACAGACCAGCCTTTCGGAATGAACAGTAAAGGTAATAATTATACGGTTATGGATCGTAATCTAGGTGCCGTTTCTGCCACTCCGGGTGATGTTGGCGCGATTGGATTACTCTATCAGTGGGGGCGTAAAGACCCGTTTGTAACAACCAATGAAGTAGGGAAGAATACTGAAGCTATAATGTATAATCAAGTCGGAACTGTCAGCCTGAAGATTGAAAGTGGTGGTGAAGAAAAGGGTACAGTGGCTTATTCAGTCAAGAATCCGGCTACGTATATCAAATACTCACGTTCAAAGAGCAATGTTGCTACTCCGCCTTACTATTATTCTTATGACTGGCTTTATTGGGGTGATAATGCTCTTTGGGGGAATCCTGAAGGATATAATTATCCATCGGCTGCTACTATTCAAAAGTCTGTATATGATCCTTGTCCTGAAGGTTACATGGTTGCACCGCGCGATACATGGTTAAATAACTCTTCTTCTGCGTCCGGTATTGAAGCGAGTGTTTTCCTTTCCACCTCTAATTGGGATACAGAAAAGTTAGGATACTCCTTGAATTATAATGGTCAGGGGTTGTGGTATCCGCTTGGAGGTCTGCGTAATCGTAAAACAGGAAAGCTTCAGGATGCGGAAAAGTCTGGTTATTATTGGCAAAGCACGGCTTTTGCATCCAATGGGGCGGATGCAAGCTATATGAATGTTGGTAAAGATAAAGTAGATACAGCGGGAAAGAATAGCCGTGCCAATGCTTTCTCTGTGCGTTGCGTGCGAATCAATTAGTTTTTCATAGATAAATTAATATTGAATAATTATGGTATCTGAGGATCAAAGAAGCATTTCTTTAAATCCTCAGATATTGGAAGAATTCTTCTTTTTGTGATAAATAGTCTGTTTTCTTGTCTGACATTTATATAGGAAGAAGGTTATGTTGCACTGCCGGAACAAATAGGAAGGGAAATTGGTGATGCAGTTATTTCGGTAGCAACAACCTGTTTCATTTTTTAGTTTCGTAATATGTATGAATCATTAAGAATACTGGTACGAACATTGTCTTTTTGTCTGAAAAATAAGTCTTTTGATTAAGAAAAGTCAAAAGAGGAAGTGTTTCGGTCAAAATATATATAATGTAAATTGACTGCAAATTTTATATTTGCAACCGGAATAATGTGCACGATAACGGTAACGTATTCTGTTAATCTTAAATTTATTTATTAATCAATTATATTAATAATCTATGAGAATCTTACACAAAAAAATGTGCTTATTAATGCTTTTGTTAATGAGTTGTCCTTTAGGCATTTTTGCCCAGAACAAGACGCTTTCCGGTACGGTTCGCGATGCGATTGATGTGGTGATCGGAGCTTCTGTAACGGTGAAAGGTGACAAGTCCATTGGTACTATTACTGATATGGATGGTAATTTTAAACTCTCTGTACCGGCTTCGGCTAAAGAATTGGTAATTTCGTTTATTGGTTATGAAGACCAAACTGTTGTCATTGGCAGTAAAACTCATTTTGCAGTTACTCTCAAAGAATCCTCAGTAATGTTGGAGGAAGTCGTTGCTATTGGGTATGCGAAAGTAAAGCGTAAAGAATTGACAGGTTCTTCTGTTTCAGTGGGTAGTAAAGATTTGGCTATTGCTCCTGTGACTACTGCGGCACAAGCATTGGCGGGTAAAGCGGCTGGTGTGAATATCGTACAGCAGAGTGGTGCTCCGGGTGCTGATATTAATATTACGGTACGTGGTGGTACATCTATCACACAAGGAACAGAACCGCTTTATATTGTTGATGGTTTCCAAATGGAAAATGGTTTGCAGAATGTAGATATCAATGATATCGAAACTATTGATGTAATGAAGGATGCTTCTGCAACGGCCATTTATGGTGCTCGTGGTTCCAATGGTGTTATATTGATTACTACGAAATCCGGTAAGGCAGGTAAGACCGAAGTCTCTTATAATGGTTTTGTTAGTTTTGACCGTTTAGGAAAGAAGTTGGATTTAATGGGAGTTGAAGATTATGTAAAGTATCAATATGAATTCCAATTGCTTCGTGGCAATGAAGATAACTTCTCGAATATTTTTGGTGGAGATATTAATTCTGGTGATTTCTATACCGGTGCATACGGTCGTATTGCTAATGAGTATGGTAATCGTGCCGGCATTGATTGGCAGGATGAGGTGTTCGGTAATACGGGTATTACACAGAATCACAATGTGAATATCAGTGGTGGAAGTGAGAAGACTAAGTATATGTTGAGCTATAACTACACGGGTGAGGATGGTATAATGGATAAACATGGATATCAGAAGAACAGTATCCGTGCTAAGATTAATCATGAATTATGGAAAGGTGTGCGTTTTGATTTTTCTTCCAGCTTACAGATGACTAAAATTGATGGTGGAGGTTCATTGGGCGGTACATTGAAACAGACTATTTTACAACCGGTGACAGGTGGTGTGAAGTGGACCAATGAACAATTGTTAGGTTCTGATTTGGCTGACCTCTTTTCTGAAATGTATGGTGGGGATAATTATGATGCTAATAATCCAATCATCAATAATCAATCTATAACCAATGAGAAATATACTCGTATGGCAACAGTGAATGCCGGGTTGGAAATAGATATATTGAAAGATTTGACTTTCCGTACATCCGGAAGTTACATGTGGCAGCAAGTGCGTAAAGATTATTGGGATAATGGTAATACGAAGACAGCTTCGTCCAATCAAAGTCCTTATGGATATGGTTATCGCAATAACAGTGAAAAGTTTTCTTGGCAGATTACGAATACATTGAATTATGCATTTAATGTGAAAGAAGCCCATCGTTTTAATGTTCTGCTTGGTCAGGAAACCTGGTATCAAGAATCTATGAATCTGGATAATGAATACCGAAAATTCTCAGATGGCAACTTTGGCTTGAATGATGTCAGTATGGGTACTCCGCAGACATGGAAATCAGGGAAAAGTAGAGTTGGCCTTGTCTCTCTCTTTGGTCGTCTTTCCTACAATTATAGTGATCGTTATTTGTTTACGGGAACATTACGTGCCGACGGTTCTTCTAAGTTTGCCCGTGGCCAACAATGGGGCTACTTCCCTTCTGCTTCTGCAGCATGGCGAATTTCAGAAGAAGGTTTTATGAAGGATTTTGATTTCTTCCAGAACTTGAAATTGCGTGTAGGTTATGGTACTTCTGGTAATAATAACGTTGATAATAATATGTATGCTACAGATTATGGATCAGGTCATTATGGCTATAATGGTAGTGATTACATAACACTTGTGCCTGGTACAACACTTGGAAATCCGAAATTGAAGTGGGAAAAAACTACTACCACCAATGTCGGTTTGGATATATCAATTCTTAATAGCCGCGTTAATCTGTCAGTAGACTGGTATAACAATGAATCTTCCAATCTGTTAATTAAGAATCAAATACCTACTTCTACTGGCTATACCCATCAATTCCAGAACATTGGTTCTATCCGTAATCGTGGTGTAGAATTAGTTTTGAATACGACTAATATTCGTACAAAGGATTTCACTTGGACAATGGACTTCAATATTGCTTTCAACCGTTCAAAGGTATTGGATATTTATGGTGATGGTGAAACTGATAATTTCATAACAGAGTATGAATCTCGTATGGGTTTTAAAATTGAAAAAGGAAAACCGTTGGGACAATTCTTTGGTTTGATTTATGATGGTATCTATACGACAGATGATTTTACACAGAATGCTGATGGTGGCTATACGTTGAATGCAGGTGTTCCTTATTTGAAAGGTTCTAATCGTGAAAATGTAAAGCCGGGTGATGCTAAATATAGACCGACGGCTGGTGAGGTAGATGCAGATGGAAATCCGGTATGGGGTACTAATGACCGTACTGTGATAGGAAATGCAGCTCCTAATTTCACTGGAGGTTGGAACAATACCTTTACTTATAAAGGATTTGATTTGACTATTTTCATGAATTTCGTAGTAGGTAATGATGTGTTCAGCATGAGTACTCAGCGCTTTATTGGCCCGTATCTGGCTAATCAGAATACACTTGAAAAAATGAAGAACCGTTTCACATTGATTGATCCTTCAACTGGTAAGGAAAGTACCGACTTGGCACGCCTGGCCGCATTGAATCCACACCAACATGATGGTAATGCTTTGTGGAATATTTCAGGGAATAACAAAACTGCCATTAGTGAACGCAGTAGCTATTACTTGGAAGATGGCTCTTATTTACGCTTGAATACGATCACTTTGGGATATACTTTACCCAAGAAATTAGTGCAACGCGCTAAAATCAGTAATGCCCGTGTGTATTGTACCTTGAATAACATTCATACTTTTACTGATTATACAGGGTATGACCCCGAAGTGTCTGCATCAAGCAGTGCTTTGACGCCAGGTATTGATAATTCTTCCTATCCGCGTTCCAAAAGTTGGGTAGTAGGTGTAAACTTAACATTCTAAATTAGACAATGAATATGAAAAAGATAATAAATGTTTTAGGTATATCCGCTGCTATGTTATTGGCCTTTACTTCTTGTGAAGACTGGCTGGATATGCCTTCCGAATCAAAAGCGGATAGTTCCACTGTTTTCGAAACAGTAGGAAGAGCAGAGATGGCTGTGATGGGTGGTTATTCATGGTTGCATACTCAAGAATTGGGATATCAATTATTGATGGGTACGGATGAGGCGGCTTCAACAGAGTCCAATTCCAAGTACAATGTGGCCAACTATGACTATACCAACACTTCCAGTATGTTGAGTTCTACTTATACTAATATGTATAAGGCTATTGAATATGCCAATGTGTGCGTCAAGAATCTTCCGGAAATGAGTGTCAGTGACAGTGAGAAGAAAAAAGTAGATGCACTGTTGGGTGAAGCTTTGGCAATAAGGGCTTATGCTTATTGGAATATTGTCCGTTATTATGGCGATGTACCTTACACGAATGTGCCGACAGCCGATTTGACTACATTTTCTTCTTCGCGCGTCAGTCGTGATATAATTTATGATAATTGTATTGACGATTTGCAGCGTGCCATAGAGTTGTTGCCTTGGAAAAGTGAAGGCATGGTTGCTACTCCCGAACGTTTTACTAAGAATTCGGCATATGGTATATTGGCTCGTGTTGCTCTTTATGCTGCCGGCTATTCCTTGCGTTGGGATTTGAATACAGTACCGTATACTCAGAGTTCTCTAAAGATTGCGCAACGTAGTGATGCTGCTCGCGTAAAGGAACTTTATCAGATAGCAGCGGATGCTTGTGAAGCGGTCATCACTAAGGGAGAGAATAAATTGCTGGAAGACTATGACCAGGTTTTCAGGGATTTGGGAAATCAGCAATATAATGCTGAGACCATGCTTGAGTATGGTTGGTACAGTACTAATGGACCGGATGTCCGCACCGGTTATACGAACGGTATACCCACGAGCGGTACGGATAATGAAGGTTTAGGTAAGGGGGGGAGCCAAATGATAGCTATGCCGACATTCTATTTTGAGTTTGAAGAAGACGACCAACGGCGTGATGTTTCGGTATGTAATTATGGACTTAGATTATCTACAGGTAACAACGCTTACCAGATGAATACTTTTGCCGGTATGGGTGTAGGTAAGTATCGCATTAACTGGAAAAAGGTCAGAGGCTCTTCTGACAGTAAACGAGATTTCAATTGGCCTATATTGCGTTACTCTGACATCTTGCTGATGTATGCCGAGGCTTTGAATGAACTGAATAATGGTGCCACTTCCGAAGCCAAGAAGGCTGTAGAAGATGTACGCTTGCGCGCGTTCAGGAATGATGCTGCCAAAATGGGGACGATTCCTTCCGATTATGCTGAATTCAGGGATTATATTATACAGGAACGCAAACTGGAGTTATCCAATGAAGGGTTTCGCAAGAGTGATTTGGCCCGTTGGGGGATATTGGTCGATTATCTGACCACTGAAAAGGAAAAGCTGGTCCAATTGGCCAAGCGTGAAGGCAGATATGCTGATGTAGATGTATATCGTGCTTATAAGCTGGCTTCAACACCGTCTTTTGAAGATCCGACGATAGCGTTGCCTTACATTTCGATGACTGAACAGGACTTGGTGGATATGGGGCTTTCCGAAAATGAATTGACCACTATGCATATATTAAACTCAGGCTCTAAAGGCGCCTTGAAGGTCAACTTCTTTGAAGCGGATGGAAAGGTTTTTTTTAAGAAAGAAGATGTGCCGGCTGATGCAAAGAAGGTGGAAGAAGTGGAGTATACGATTCTGAACATGTTCAGTATCAATTCGATTAAGCAGAAGGGAAATCTCTGTGTGGAAGAAGTTGAGGGGATTTCTGCTAATAATGCATGGATTACGGGGAAGACCGGTGTCTTTTATGGTATGAAAAAGAATATGGTGGAAATACTGCCTTTCAATACAACGAGTATCATTGATGTGAACCCGGGGCTTGCCGGACAGCAGCATCCGTGTTATTGATATAATGATTTTAAAGTAGGAAAAGGCGGGACTTCTGAAAGAAGATTCCGTCTTTTTCTTCAATAGCACGCACATCTTTGTTAAATGACAATCTACGTTTCAGAATACAAAATCAAAACGGTAAAATAGTGTAATCATGAAGAATACTTTTCTTATCACTTACCTGCTTTTTGCAGTTACCTGTATGCAAGCGCAACAAATAGCTTTTCCCGGAGCTGAGGGATATGGCAAATGGACTGTTGGCGGACGTGGTGGCCGTGTACTTACCGTGACTAATCTGAATGACAGTGGTGAAGGCAGTTTCCGCGATGCGGTGGAGCAAACCGGTGCTCGTATCGTGGTCTTTGCCGTGGATGGAACCATTGAGTTAAAGTCTCCGCTTCGTATAAATAATGATAGTATTACTATCGCAGGACAATCTGCACCGGGTGACGGTATTTGTCTGAAGGATTATCCGTTAGTGGTGAATGCCAGCAATGTTATCGTGCGTTATATCCGTGTACGTGTGGGTGATCGATACCGTTTGGACAGTGACGGTGTGGGTGGTGGACGTTACGGACAGAAGAATGTGATCCTCGACCATCTCTCTGTTAGTTGGAGCATTGATGAGTGTCTCTCTATCTATAAAACCGAGAACCTTACCGTACAATGGTGCTTGGTCGCCCATAGTCTGAACACTTCGGTTCATACCAAGGGGAATCATGGCTTTGGAGGTATTTGGGGAGGATATAAGGCTACTTTCCATCACAATCTGCTGGCAAATCATGCAAGTCGCAATCCTCGTTTCTCTTCGGTTGATGGTACGAAATGGGTGGATTACCGTAATAATGTGGTGTATAACTGGGGATTCAAGACCGCTTATGGAGGTGGGCATCATGCTGAGATTAATATGGTGAATAACTATTATAAACCGGGACCGGCTTCACAACATCACCGTTTGCTTGATGTTGCAGAGGATGGGACAGGGCGTTATTATGTGGCAGGTAACGTGATGGCAGGTGATGATGCTGTGACACGTGATAACCATAGTGCCATAACAGATTGTGCCGGAAAATGTTATATCCCCGGTAGAAAGAGTGCCGGACCGGATTCCGGAATTTCTCCCGAAGCTATTCCGACTTCCGGTGAGGAATGTGCATCCTGTTTGGTCGGCTCTCCCTTTCCGAGTGAACCGATTCATGAAGATGCACCTGTTGTTGCTTATCAGCGGATTTTGGAATCCGTGGGATGTAGTTTCTCGCAGGATAGCTATGATCGTGAGGTCTTACGTCAAGTAAGAGAGGGAATTGGCACATTCGGTACAAACGGTATTATCAACTCACAGGAAGATGTAGGCGGTTGGCCTGTATTAAAAGCAGGGAAAGCATTGAAAGACACTGATGGAGACGGCATGCCTGATGACTGGGAAAGTAAGCACGGCTTAAATCCGAAAAGTGCTTCGGATGCATCCGCTTATACATTGAATGGGAACTATACTAATATTGAAGTTTATCTGAATAGTTTGTGCCGGTAAATGTAATATACCTATTAATAGCGATTGCAGCGTATACCCCTATCGAATACTCCGGCAAGATATTTACCTGCATATAGCGATTGTTTTGCTTTCAGTTTATAGAGACCTTTGCAGCGATTTATTAACTGTATAAAACTCTTTGTAAATTGAAAGCAAATATAGAAAAACTTACCTTACTTCTTGTCTTATTATTTTCTTCATTATCAGTCTATTCACAAGGCAGGGCTATGATTTCCGGCAAGATACTCTCTACCGAGAAAGAAATCGTTGATTTTGCGACTGTCTACCTGAAAGGAACCAGCTACGGAGGTACTACCAACCAAGAGGGTATCTATCACATAAAAGCTCCCGCAGGCAATTATACATTGGTAGTGTCTGCCGTGGGGTATAAGACGGTAGAGAAGCAAGTGAAACTGGTGGCAGGGGAGAGAGTAAAGCTGAATCTCACGATCACTCCGGAAACACAGCAACTGGATGAAGTAACGATTGTCTCTACGGGCGTGACCCGCCTGAAACGTTCCGCCTTCAATGCAGTGGCGGTAGATACGAAAGAGCTGCAGAACACTACGAAGAACCTGAGCGATGCCTTGACCAAGGCACCGGGTATGAAACTTCGTGAGTCGGGCGGAGTGGGTTCGGACATGCAACTCATGTTGGACGGATTCAGCGGAAAACACGTGAAGGTGTTCATCGACGGTGTTCCGCAGGAAGGTGTGGGAAGCTCGTTCGGGCTGAACAACATACCGGTGAACTTTGCCGACCGGATTGAAATCTATAAAGGCGTAGTACCTGTAGGCTTTGGTACGGATGCCATTGGCGGCGTCATCAATATTGTTACCAACAAGAAACGCCGCCGCTGGTTCCTGGACGCATCCTATTCTTATGGTTCGTTCAATACTCATAAGTCTTACGTCAACTTCGGGCAGACTTTCAAGAACGGCTTCACGTATGAAATCAATGCTTTCCAGAACTATTCGGACAATGACTACCATGTATATGCTCCGGTGGAAGATTTCGAGACGGGAAGGATAGACCGGGACAAGAAAGTGCGTGTGAAGCACTTTAATGATACATACCATAACGAAGCTGTCATCGGTAAGTTGGGGATTGTAGACAAGTCGTGGACGGACCGCCTGATGTTCGGCTTCACCTATTCCAATATGTATAAGGACATACAGACGGGCGTGCGGCAGGAAATCGTGTACGGACAGAAACATCGCAAAGGCCATTCACTGATGCCTTCGATGGAATACTATAAGCGCGACTTGTTCACCAAAGGCCTGGATGTGGCGTTGACTGCCAACTATAATAAGAATGAGACTACCAATGTGGACACCGCCTCCTATAAATACAATTGGTATGGAGACAAAGCCCGCCTGAACTCACCCGGCGAACAGTCCTACCAGCATTCACGAGCGGATAATGATAACTGGAACGGTACGCTGACCGTGAACTACCGCATTGATAAGGCACAAATGCTGACTTTCAACCATGTACTGAATGCTTTCACGCGTTCCAACACTTCGCTGCTTGCCAAAGAGGCACAGTCGGATGCCATTGATAAAGAAACCCGCAAGAATATCTCCGGCTTGTCCTATCGCCTGATGCCGTCCGAAGACTGGAACTTCTCCGTGTTCGGAAAATACTATCACCAGTTTGTGGCGGGACCGATTGCCACAAATAGCAATCAGAGTGACTATGTGCGTACCACCCGTGACGTAAGTTCTTTGGGTTACGGTGTGGCCGGTACCTATTTTATATTGCCCGGCCTGCAGGTGAAACTCTCTTATGAGAAAGCCTATCGTCTGCCCACTATCGAGGAAATGTTTGGTGACGAAGACTTGGAAATGGGCGACATCGGCATCGAACCCGAAAGCAGTGATAACATAAATCTGAACCTCAGCTACAACAAGACTTTCGGCCGGCATTCCGTATACGTGGAAGGCAGTCTGATATACCGCAATACGAAAGATTATATCCAGCGTAACATTACAGACCTGAGCGGAGGCAAATCTGCCGCCACTTACATCAACTATGGCAAGGTACTGACCAAAGGCTATAACATCTCTGTCCGCTATGGCTTCGGAAGATGGCTGAGCATCGGTGGAAACTTTACGCAGATGAATGTACGTGATAATATGAAGACTTCCATCTCCAGCAGTGCGGCGAACCTCGCTTATAAGGAACGTATGCCGAACCTGCCCTATATGTTTGCCGACTCGGATGTGACGTTCTACTGGCGCAACCTTTGGAAGAAAGGCAACACGCTGACCGTATCTTACGACAACCAGTACTTGCATAGCTTTACTTACTATTCGTCCAATATCGGGTCGAATAAGGGTGATTACGTAGTCCCCAGCCAGTTCTCACACAATCTGGCTCTTTCTTACAGCCTCCGCGGCGGCCGCTACAACCTGTCGTTTGAGTGCCGCAACTTCACGGACGAGAAGCTGTATGACAACTTCAGCCTTCAGCGGACCGGGCGGGCGTTCTATGGCAAGGTGCGTGTGTACTTCGGGAATTGAGTATCTACTTAATATAATTCAGTTTAATATGAAAGGTAAAAACAACATGAAGAAGAATTACTTTCTGACCGGACTCTTTGCGACTGCAATGACCGGACTAACATTCACAGCAATCTCCGGACTGGCATTGACGTCCTGCACAGACGATGAACCGAGCCTCGGTGGAGGCACTGTAGAAAAGGGCGAATATGTTATCGCCTCCTCCGTAACAGCTTCGGGAAATACAACGAACGTCCTGCTTTCTTCCAAGACACTGGATGATGGAACCGTTTCTACCATAAATAATGGTTTGGTGAATGACGGTGCCACGCAATGGGTGTTTTATAAGAACCAATACCTGTATGGCCTGACTTATAATCAGGGAAATGCCGGTACCACCCGTTCGTTCTACATGAGTCCGAGCTATGACATAGTGGCACGTTCGGGCGAATATGCCGTGAAGCGTTTCACTACTTACGGTATCTTTGATAAGTACATCATTACCGCTTCCACCGGCGACGGCTATACCGGATATGCCGACGAAAACGGTTATCTGCCGAAAACATTTTTGTTCTCTTACCTGGATGTACCTGCCGAGACTTACACAACCAATAATACGCAGGAAAAGGCATACCTGTCTGAGAACTTCCTGGGAAATGGTGAGTTCGTGACGTTGGCAGGTGTTTTGGAACACAACAACAAGATTTACAGTGCAGCCGTCCCGATGGGATTGAGTCAGTACGGTTCGGCAACGGAAGGCGGCAAATGGATATTGCCGGGCAACGAAGACCTGGTTAAGACCGAAGACGGCGGCTCGAACAGCAGCAGCTACAAGAAAGGCGAATTGCAATGGACACAATATCCCAATGAATGTTGGGTAGCCATCTTTGACAATGAGAGTTTCACCACGAAGACACTCATCAAGACAGACCGGATCAGCTATGCCTGCGGACGTAACCGGTCTCAATACTATCAGACCATCTGGGCTGCCGACAACGGCGATGTCTATGTGTTCTCTCCCAGTTATGCCAAGACTATGGACGATGCACGTCAGCAAACCACTTTGCCTGCCGGTGTAGTGCGCATCCCCGGCGGAACGCGGGACTTTGACGATTATTATTGTGACCTCGAAGCTCAGTCGGGTGGAAAATCATTCCTCCGTTGCTGGCACATTACGGGCGATTACTTCCTGATGTTGATGTACGACCGTCCTTTGACTGAGGAAGACTTCACAGCCAATCAACTGGCCATCTTCAAGGCGGACAGCAAGAAGCTGACTTATGTGACCGGTCTGCCTTCCGGTGAGTTGATTTCCGGTTTCGGAAACGCTCCTTATGCCGAGAATGGTGTGGTATATATGACGGTAACGACTACCGATGGCCATCCTGCTATCTACAAGATTGATCCGGCAAGTGCGGTCGCTACCAAGGGACTTACTATAGAAGCTACTCAAGTTAGTGGTGTCGGCAGATTGAGTCCCCGATGAGAAAGATATTCCGTAATATACATTTGTGGCTTTCCATTCCTTTTGGCGTGCTTATCACCCTGATTTGCTTTTCGGGTGCCGCACTGGTCTTCGAAAAGGAAGTAATGGAGTTATGTCATCGCGACCTCTACTTTGTGAAGAAGGTTGAAGCCGCACCTCTGCCCATGGATCAGTTGATGATGAAAGTGGCTGCCACCTTGCCGGACAGTATATCGGTGACGGGCGTCAACATCTCTTCCGATCCCGAAAGGGCCTATCAAGTCACGCTCTCCAAACCCCGCCGTGCATCTATGTATGTAGACCAGTACACGGGCGAGGTTACGGGGAAGTATGAGCGTGCGCCATTCTTCAACGTCATGTTCAGGATGCACCGCTGGATGCTGGACTCGATGAAGCCGGACGGAGGCGTCTTCTGGGGTAAAATCATTGTGGGAACCAGTACGCTGATGTTTGTGTTCGTACTGATATCGGGCGTAGTCATCTGGTGGCCGCGTACACGCAGGGCATTGAAGAATAGCTTGAAGATAGCGGCAAGCAAAGGATGGCGCCGTTTCTGGTACGACTTGCATGTGGCGGGCGGTATGTATACGCTTGTTTTCCTCCTGGCAATGTCGCTTACGGGATTGACGTGGTCTTTCCAGTGGTATCGGACGGGATTCTATAAAGTATTCGGTGTGGAAGCGCAACCCGGCACGGGACACGGAAACACCGCCGCCAATGCTACGTCGCAAAGCGGGAGACAGGACGGCAAACCGGAGGGTAGGGAAGGACGACCGGAAGGCCGTGGCGGTCGCTCCGGAAACAGAGGTGAAAGACCCGCGGGTGAAGCCGGAAGACCCGAAGGCCGTGGCGGACACGAGCATTCTCCTTATGCAAGGTGGGAACAGGTGTACGAACAACTGGCTCAGTCAAATCCGGGTTACAAGCAAATCACCGTTTCCGACGGTTCCGCTAGTGTTACCAATAACCATTTCGGCAACACCCGGGGTGCCGACCGCTACAAGTTCAATCCCCGCAGCGGTGAGATAACCGAAACGACTCTATACAAGGACTTAGAGAACACCGGTAAAATCCGTGGTTGGATTTATTCCATACACGTAGGGAGCTGGGGCGGTATGCTGACGCGGATATTGGCTTTCATTGCAGCATTGATAGGTGCAAGTCTTCCGTTAACGGGCTATTACCTGTGGATTCGTAAGAAGATGAAACGTAAACCTGTCTGTTAAATCCCCGTTCTGCTCTCATCAGCGGATTACGAATTCGCTTTCGGAGGGTAAGGGGGGGATATGTGAAAAACGATAAAGTGTCAGTCCGGCAAAATGATGTCGGACTGACACTTTGTATTTTATGCATAATGAGAATGCGATATTTCCGGCCGATGGCAGGGCAGGACGAAAAGAAACGAACGAAAATCAGCATGTCGTTGATTGAAAGTGTAATCCACAAATATATACAACTCTGAAAAAAGAAAAACACATGGTCTGTATGCTGGGAACACATGGTCTGTTTCCCATCTATAGATCGTTTGTTTCCGATATATAGATCTTTGGTGTCCCATCTATAGATCTTTGGTGTCCCATCTATAGATTGTTCGCGTCCCATCTATACTTCTTGTATGAAAGAACTATAGTTCCTTGCATAAGTATTGTATGTATCGTCTGCTTTATGCAGAAACAATGCATTTATATTCTAAAGATTATGCGATTAAATTCTGTTTGAACAGTTTGCAGAGAAGGCTCTGTTGGGGAAAGGAGACGTTTAGTGGCTTTTTGTTCGTTATGGGACGTGATTGATAACTTCTTGTACTGTGAAAAGCCCGGCGGGAAGAAGCGGTTAATCTTTCCCCCGTCATTTTGTACAGACAGAAAATCATTCTGTTTATTTATGTTTTGCCCGGAAATGCCTTTCTTTGTAAAATCGAATAATAAAGCCAAATACTATGAGTAGAAAGCACTTTCTCACAACCGTCCTCTTCCTGCTGACAACCTGCCTGTTGCAAGCCCAGGAAACAGAACGCCAATATCTTTCCGGAACCGGGTTGGGCAATACCGTGACCTGGCAATTCCGCGTCTCCGAAGGCCGTAACAGCGGACATTGGAGCAAAATAGAAGTCCCCTCCCAATGGGAACTGCAAGGCTTCGGCGAATATACCTATGGTCGCTGGTACAAGAAGCCGGGCGTAAAGAATCCCTCGATGGAAGAAGGCACATACAAACGCTCTTTCCGCATACCCCGCAACTGGCAGGGGCGGAACATACGTCTCTGGCTGGATGGCGTCATGACCGATACCGAGGTTTTCGTTAACGGACAGTCGGCCGGACCGGTACACCAGGGCGGTTTCTACCGCTTCTCTTATGATGTGACGGATTTATTGAAATATGGAAGCTCCAACCAGATAGAAGTGCGGGTGAAGAAACACTCCGACAACCGCACCGTGAACGCTGCCGAACGCAAGGCGGACTGGTGGCTGTTCGGTGGAATCTATCGCCCCGTATGGCTGGAGGCAAAGCCTGCCGTGCACATTGAGCGCCTGGCGGTGGATGCCCGTGCGGATGGAGAATTGAAAGTTGAGGTACATCTGCAAGGCGTCACCGGAGAAGAAAGTCTTTCGATGGAAGTGTCACCCGTATCTGCAAAGGACGCCGAACACCGGCCGGTGAAAGTCACCGCCGACTCCGTCCAACTGCTGACCGCCCATTTTGACGGCATCTCTCCCTGGACTCCGGAGTCGCCTACGCTCTACCGGCTTACAGTTTCCCTGCTCGGCAAAGCGGGAAATGTCATTCACTCCATGAACACCCGTATCGGCTTCCGTACCATTGATTTCCGTCCCCGCGACGGTCTTTACCTGAATGGCACGAAACTGGTGATGAAAGGTATCAACCGCCACTCTTTCCATCCCGACGGCGGACGAACCACAAACCGGGAACTCAGCCTGCAGGACGTGAAGCTCATCAAGGAGATGAATATGAACGCCGTCCGCTCCCATTATCCGCCCGATACACACTTTCTGGATGCCTGCGACTCCCTCGGCCTGCTCTACATTGACGAACTGGCAGGCTGGCAGAATGCTTACGACACTCCGACAGGCACCCGGCTTGTCCGCGAAATGCTGGAACGTGACGTCAACCATCCCTGCATCGTGCTTTGGAGCAATGGCAACGAAGGCGGATGGAATACTGCCATCGACAGCCTCTTCCGTACATACGACCCTCAGAAACGCCACGTCATCCATCCCTGGGCCGACTTCGATGAACTGGACACGCACCACTATCCCGCCTATCTGACAGGAGTAGCCCGCTTCACCAATGGCTATAAAGTCTTTATGCCTGCCGAATTCATGCACGGCCAGTACGACCAGGGGCATGGTGCCGGACTGGAAGATTTCTGGGCGCGCTATACGGCGCATCCTCTGTTTGCCGGAGGCTTTATGTGGGCATATAGTGATGAGGCTGTGCGCCGTTCGGATCGTGGCGGGGCATTGGACAGTGAGGATTACAATGCGCCGGACGGCATTCTCGGTCCTTTCCGTGAGAAAGAGGGCAGTTACTATTCTGTCCGTGAAGTCTGGTCGCCGATACATGTGGAGCCGTTGATGATTACCCCTTCATTCCGTGGAGATTTCCGGGTGTCGAACAGGTATTTGTTTACCAATCTGGGTGCATGTTCCATGCGTTGGCGGGTGCTTCGTTGTGTGTCGCCGTTAAGTGGAAAGGAAGAAGGGGAGGTTGTGGCTGTGGCCGACGGTGGTGCACAGGCATGGCGCCAGGTGGCGGACAGCGGAAGCGTGCAGTTGCCGTCATTGATACCCGGTGAGACTGGGTTTGCACACATCAGCCTGCCGGACAATTTCTTTAGTGGAGACATTCTGGAACTTGAAGCATACGGGGCGGATGGCGAGAGTGTCTGCACACGTACGTTCCCGATACAAGCTGCGCAGGATTATCTGCAGCGGGAGATGTCGGGACGGGCGAATGAGTATTTGTCCTTACAGGCATCCGGCCCTTCTGCAAGAAAGCTTGCCGCTTCGGAAAACTCCGCTTCCGTTCCTCCTTGCCACATCGAAGAAACTGACACTTCCATCACTCTGTCTTCTTCTGCCGTCACCGTCTCTTTCCGGAAGAGTGATGCCACTATCGCTTCTGTAAAGCGAAACACTGACGGACAGATAATCCCCTTGAAAGACGGTCCCGTGGCTGTTGGAATGAAGATGGTTCTGTCCGGTCTGTCCACCCGTATGGAAAACGGTGCGGCTGTTCTTTGTGCACGGTATCGGGGTGCGGCGGACTCTATAGTCTGGCGTATGTCGCCCGACGGCCTGCTTTCGATGGACGCCGTGTTGCTGAACCGTGCTTCCGGTGGCGGAGGCTTTGACGATGCTTTTACAGATACGGAAGTGTTGAATCTTGGTCTTACGTTCTCTTATCCCGAATCGGAGTGTTCCGGTATGCGCTGGATGGGGCGTGGACCTTATCGTGTCTGGAAGAATCGTATTCCGGGCACAAATTATGGTATCTGGCAGAAAGATTACAATAATACAATTACCGGTGAGAGTACCGACCGTTTGGTTTACCCGGAGTTCAAAGGTTATCATGCCAACTTCTACTGGGCAACTCTGCAAAGTCCCACCTCTCCATTCACCGTCTATGCAGCCAGTGACGGCATCTTCCTGAGAGTGTTCACCCCCGAAGAGCCCCGTGGACGTCAGGATGGCAAAAACACCATGCCCGACTTCCCCGCCGGAGATATCTCCTTCCTGCTCGAAATTCCCGGCATCCGTTGCTTCAAGCCCATCAGCCAGCACGGACCGCAAAGCCAACCGGGAATCATCCGCATTAAGAAAGGAGACGAAGGGATAAGGCTGAATTTAAGGTTTGACTTTAGATAAATGATAGTTTAGGGGCTTCGCACCTAAACTATCATTTCACTTATCATTTCCGCCAAACCATTCAGACCTCTTTTCGCTATAAACCGCTATATTTGCCCCAGCTATTAATCTAACTATCTGTTATAAAGAATACCATGAAAAAAGTATTTTATTCCCTTTTCGCTGCCTTGTTGCTGACGTCTTGCGGTTCGGAGAAGCAAACCCCGATAGACCGCGAAGCACTGGTAGCCCGTAACAATCCCCAAGTGTCCGAATTCGACTCGTTGGCTTCCCTCAGTGTCGGTAACGGCGAATTTGCATTTACGGTAGATGCTACCGGTTTGCAGACCTTTCCGGAGATGTATCGCAAAGGTGTCCCCCTGGGCACACAAAGTCAATGGGGCTGGCATAGTTTTGCCAATCCGAAGAATCTGAAACACGAAGAAACTCTGAAAGCATTCAACTTTGGTCGTGGACACGAGGAACTCTATGCCTGCCAGTTCAAAGAACCCGGCCGACAGAAAGAGGCTTCCGACTGGTTCCGCGCGAACCCGCATCGTCTGCATCTGGGCATCATCGGCCTTGAACTGGGCGAAGGAGTGAAAGCCTCCGATATCACGGACATCCGGCAGACGCTGAACATGTGGAAAGGTGAAGTCACCAGCCACTTTACATTGAATGGCAACGCCTACGATGTGCAAACCGTCTGCCATCCCGATAAAGATATGATTTCCGCTTGCATCACCAACCGTGCGCATAGCGGTGTTAATCTGCGTTTCCCTTACCCCACAGGCGGACACGCGGACGATGCCTGCAACTGGGATGCCAATGACCTGCATTCTACGGTCGTTGTTTGCCAGGATGCCCAAAGCGCTGTGCTGAAACGTGTGCTCGATGCCACAACTTATTACGTAACCCTCCGTTGGGAAGGCAAAGCCCATCTGACGGAGAAGTCGAAGAACTATTTCGTGCTGACTCCCGAAGAAGATATGCTGGCAATCTCCTGCCTCTTCACACCGGACTTCGCTGGAACCGTTCTTGAAAGCGAACCTCCTGTATACACCAGTGAGACATTACCTGCTTTCGCAGAAACCGCCGCCGCCAGTGCTTTCTACTGGACGAACTTCTGGAAGAATGGCGCTGCCGTCGACTTCTCCCATTGTACCGACTCCCGTGCCCCGGAACTGGAACGTCGCGTGCTGCTTTCGCAGTATCTCCTTGCCATTCAGTCGGCAGGAAGCGTACCTCCACAGGAAACCGGTCTGACTTATAACTCCTGGTTTGGCAAGTTCCACCTCGAAATGATTTGGTGGCATCAGTCCTGGCAGGCACTTTGGGGACATGAGAATCTGCTGGACCGTACATTGGGCTGGTATGAAACCGTCGAACCCGTAGCTCGTGAAATTGCTCGCCGCCAGGGTTTCCCCGGTGTGCGCTGGATGAAGATGACCGATCCCAGCGGTACGGAAGCTCCCTCGAATGTAGGCTCTTTCCTTATCTGGCAGCAACCGCACTTTATCTATCTGGCAGAACTTGTTTACCGTGCCAATCCTTCGGACGAAGTGATTAAGAAATACAACCGCCTGGTGCAGGAGACCGCCGAGTTTATGTATGCCTTTGCCACATACGATGAGTTCCACGGCCGTTTCATCCTGAAAGGTGCCATTCCGGCGCAGGAAACTTTGCGCGCAGCCACCACCATCAACTCGCCTTTCGAACTTTCTTACTGGCACTACGCCATGCAGACAGCACAGTTGTGGCGTGAGCGTGCCGGAGAGAAGCGTAATCTGGAATGGGACGAAATGATCGACAAGCTCTCTCCGCTTGCCTACAACGAAGATAATCTCTATCTGGCTTCCGAAGATGCCGTAGATACTTACAAGGATATCCGTTTCACCAGCGACCACATGGCCGTACTGGGTTCGGTCGGCATCCTCCCGATGAACAAACTTATCCGTGACGATTATATGAAGAATACCCTGCACTGGATATGGGATAACTGGAACTGGGGTAAAACCTGGGGCTGGGACTATCCGATGACCGCCATGAACGCTGCCCGCCTGGGTGAACCGGAGAAAGCGGTGGGTGCCTTGCTGATGGATAAGCGCACGAATACTTACCTGCTGAACGGACACAATTATCAGGATGGCCGCCTGCGCGTTTACCTGCCCGGTAACGGTGGCTTGCTGACTGCCGTGGCATTGATGTGTGCCGGTTGGGATGGTTGTCAGGTGGAGAATCCGGGCTTCCCGAAAGATGGAACGTGGGATGTTCGTTGGGAAGGGCTGAAACCAATGCCGTAAAAGGTGTTTTTACGATAGACGAAGTGGTTCATTACCGGAGCGGTTATGATGCACCACAGATTACACAGATTAGGAAAGATGTCTCTGATTATTAATAAATTAAATCTGTGCTAATCTGTGTAATCTGTGGTGAAATAATTCATTTCTGCACCACAATGAACTAATCCCAGCAATCTGTCCTTCATATCTTTCTTATTAATCTTATTCCTTTAAGATATCATGAGATACTCTTTTCTTTATACCCTCTTTTCCTTACTGCCCGTTCTTGCCAGTGCGCAGTATACCACCGGCAATAAACCTCAAGGTGCAGGAGACCGTATCGAGTCGACCTCCTTCAACGATCATAAGCGTGGCACTGCCCGCAAACTTCAATACCATCCCGATGGTGAAGACTTTGTCCGGGTGAACGGTGAAAACCGTTATACACGTGCTCTGTATGGCAGCCACACCGCTTTTCGTCTGGAAACGAGCGACCGTCCTGTCTTTGCTGTCTACGATAAACGCAACAGCAAGAACATCAGCTTCCGCCTTCAATTGCCGGATGGCTCGGTGCTTCCGTTGGAAGAAACCGACTGGTGTGAATCCCGTTATACTCCCGGCCGTCGTTCCTATCGCTTGAAGCATCCCGGTTGGGGAGCGAATGCGGAGTTACAAATCTCCGCCTTGGCTTTGTCCGATGAAGATGCCGCTATCTGGAAAGTTACGCCTGTCGATATGCCCGAAGGTGCTGTACTGCGCGCTTTGTTAAGCGAAATCCGCCTTTCAAGACTAAGCCGCAACGGTGATATGGGGGCCGATCCTCCACGGTGCTTCGATGCGCCCGAACATCCCGAACATTTGCAGACTGTAGATGTAGCACTCGCCTCCTCTCTATCTCAGACTTCCCGTCCTGCGTCTTCCGGACAGGGGACCTCTTTCTATATCCTCGTCCGTGACTATTCTTTAGTCATTCCCTCGCAGGAAGAAGGGGCTGCCCTTTACGACAAGTCCGAGCAAGCCCGTGCCGAACTTGCCGCACGCATCAGGATAACCACTCCCGATCCCTTTTTCAATACTCTTGGCGGTGCTCTTGCCGTGGCTGCCGATGGCATTTGGGATGGCGAAGTATGGTTGCACGGTGCCATTGGCTGGCGTATGCCTCTCAGCGGTTGGCGTGCGGCGTATACCGGCGATGTCCTCGGCTGGCACGACCGCGCACGTACGCATTTCGATGCTTATGCTGCCAGTCAGGTCACTGATGTGCCGAACACTATTCCGCATCCCGCTCAAGACTCCGCGCTTGCTCTGGCCCGTTCCGTGAAGAAGTGGGGGACGCCGCAATATAGCAATGGCTATATCTGCCGTAATCCCCGCCGCAACGATCAGATGCATCATTATGATATGAACCTTTGTTATATCGACGAACTTCTGTGGCACTTCAACTGGACGGGAGATCTGGACTATGCCCGCCGTATGTGGCCTGTCCTTACCCGCCATCTTGCCTGGGAAAAGCTCAACTATGATCCTGACAATGACGGCCTTTATGATGCATACGCCTGCATCTGGGCGAGCGATGCCCTCTATTATAATAGCGGTGCCGTCACTCATTCCTCGGCTTATAATTATCGTGCCAACCGTCTTGCAGCCATGATTGCCGGGAAAATAGGAGAAGATGCCACGCCTTACCTTGCGGAAGCGGATAAGATATTGAAAGCTCTGAACGCCCGTCTCTGGATGCCCGAACGTGGACATTGGGCCGAATTCCAGGATTTCATGGGGCATAAGCGTCTGCATACTAGTCCGGGTGTCTGGACCATTTATCATGCGCTCGATAGCGATATTGCCGACCCTTTCCAGGCTTATCTCGCCACCAGCTATGTGGATCGTGAGATTCCCCATATCCCTGTCCGTGGCGAAGGGCTGGAGGATGAAGGTTATGCCACTATTTCCACTACCAACTGGCTGCCTTATTCCTGGAGTATCAATAACGTCGCTTTTGCTGAAGTGATGCATACCGCCCTTGCCTATTTCCAGGCAGGACGTGCCGAGGCAGGCTTTAAGCTGTTGAAAAGTTCAGTGCTGGATGGCATGTATCTGGGTGAAAGTCCGGGTAACTTCGGGCAAGTCAGCTTCTACGATGCCGCCCGTGGCGAGTGTTATCGTGACTTCGGCGACCCTATCGGCGTAGCTTCCCGCGTATTGATACAGGGACTTTACGGTATTCTTCCCGATGCCATGAACGGACGGTTACTGGTGAAACCCGGTTTTCCGTCTGCCTGGGCATTTGCATCCCTGCACACGCCGGATATTGACTTTGACTACATAAATGAAGAATCTTCATTTATCATCTCCCACCGCCTGCCTGCTGTTCACACTTTGGAACTCCAGTTCCCTGCACAGCGCTCGAAAGTGGCAAGGCTGACTGTTAACGGAACTCCTGTTACCTGGAAGTTGGTGGAGAACTCAATAAGCCGTCCGGTGCTTTCCGTTGTCGTGCCCGCTTCTGCCGGTGAAAAGATGGAAATCAAGATTGAATGGGGTGGGGAAGAACTCACTACACCTACGGTAGCCCAGATAGAAAACCTGTCTGCCGAAGCGCCCGTTGGTTTTGTCCCGATGCAGCAGGGTGACATGAAATGGTGGTATCCGGTAGAGAAGCCGCAAGCGAAAGAGGACAGTAATCTTGCACAGTTCTCAGCCTTTGCTAATGTCAATCCCGCTAAATGTGAGACTGTGGTGATGGATGCGCAATTCAACTCTTCGGTAACGGATATCTTCCGCAATGAGTACCTTTCGCCCCGTTCTCCTTATACCACTTTGCAACTGCCGAAGCAAGGTATAGGTGAGTGGTGTCATCCTTTGCATACGGTAGATATCGATGATTCCGGTTTACGTTCTTCCATCCGGAAAGGTGTGCTGGACACTAAACTGGGAGTTCCTTTCCGTACGCCTGCCGAAGGTCGGAACATTGCTTTCACTTCTTTGTGGGATAATTATCCTGATAGCTTGACTGTTTCTCTCAAGGGAAAAGCGTCTCGCGCTTATTTGCTTATGGCGGGCAGCACCAATCATATGCAGTGTCATATTGATAATGGCCTTATCCGTGTGTACTACAAAGACGGTACTTGCGATGTCATGCCTCTGCGCAACCCGGACAATTGGCCTCCTATTGAGCATCTTTTCTTTGAGGATGGTCTGGCGTTTAACCGTCATGCCCCGGCTCTCTATCGCCTGCGTCTTAAAACCGGTGAAATCAGTAATAACTTTGGTGAAGAATTGGGCTTCCCCGGCGCTTCCCGTGAGTTGGACGGTGGCGCTGCCGTATTGCTCGAAATGCCTCTGAATCCTGATAAGAAGCTTTCGCGTCTTGTTCTTGAAACCCTTTCCAATGATGTGGTAATCGGATTGATGAGCATTACGCTGCAACGATAGAAATGTTTTTTGCAGGAGCAGTTATGAATCTTTTTACCACAGAGGACACAGTGTCTCACAGGGTTTAATCAATTTGAAATCAAAAGAATAGAACTCCGTGATACTCTGTGTTACTCTGTGGTGAAAACTCATTACTTTTTCAGTAACGAATTAACCTCACCCTTACATTTATTTAGTGGGCTGATTATCAGTATTTCATATCTGCACGGTCTTATACCAATGCTTTCACAAAGCACCATACAAAATATCCGCAAACCACCACCTTGAACACCGTTCCTACTAAAAAGCCTATCAGTGCCCCCATGCCCGATTTTAAAGCTTCCCTTGCACTCCTGTCTCCCAGCAGTTCCCCGATGAAGGCGCCTCCGAATGGTCCGATGATGATTCCCCACGGGCTGAAAAAGACGATGCCGACAATTGAACCTATCAGACATCCCCAACTGCCCCATTTAGTCCCTCCGCTGTATTTACTTCCTATGATGGGAGTGAAATAGTCCAGCACTTGTACAACTACCACCAAAAGTAGCCAGATCACTAATTGGGATGTTGAAAACTGCACTTTGTCCGTGATGTGGAGCAATAGTAAGCCTGCATAGGAAATGGGGGGCCCGGGAATCATTGGAACAATGCATCCCAGCAAACCTATGATGAGGCATATTCCTCCCAGTGTGATAAGTATAATGTCAATCATGATGTAGTGGAATTTGGGAAATGTTGTTTATCGAAAGCCTGTATAACAAAAAAGGTCTAACTCCTTTTGAGAATCAGACCTTTTCTGTGTCGGAATGAGGCGACTCGAACGCCCGACCCCTACGTCCCGAACGTAGTGCGCTACCAACTGCGCTACATTCCGATACTTGCCGACGGAGGGGGAAATGTGGTGCCACCAGGAATCGAACCGGGGACACAAGGATTTTCAGTCCTTTGCTCTACCAACTGAGCTATGGCACCTTCTCCGTTTGCGGGTGCAAAGATAAATAGTTTTTTTAATACAGCCAAAGGATTTCTGAAAAAATAAAAGAAAATTCCCCCTTGCATCAGCAGAAACTGAATGCAAGAGGGAATCTCTGGTTAGGGTTGTGTTTATCTCCCAATAATTTATTGGCCTATTGCCCAATTTTTTTTCTCCTACTGGGAAAATATATTTCTCTTACTGGAACACACACATTTATACCACTTTATTTTTCGAACGTCACATTAATCAATATTCGGATTAATGCTCTTCCAGTCTTTGATGGCGGGAAGCACTCCCATTTCGATGACTTCATCGCGCAACTTGCAGAGGTGAGCATAACTTTCTTTCAGCTTAGCCTCTTCTTCCGGAGTACCTTTCAGTTCTTTGTAATGTACACCGTCTTTGTTGATTTCCGTTTCCATGGCCATCATGATGTGGTCGAAACCATGACTGTGCACATAGGTGCCGGCAGGCCAGCGGAACGGCTTGCCACCCATAGCAGCAGCAATCATCTCGATAGAGACGTATGCCGGGCTTTGGAAAGAAGAACGTCCGCGAAGATTGATGATGTTCGCACCGCCTTTGGTTACTTTAGTCTGGATTTCAGCCCATTGCTCAGCACTCAGGGCGGGAGTACCGATGATGTCCAACAACGGTTTGCCGTCTACTTTTGCAGTGGAAGCATAAACAGCCATCTGCTCTCCGTGTCCGCCATACGTACGGCAGTTTTCAACTTTATCCGGAGAGATGTGGAAATGTTTGGCAAGTTCGCTGCGCAGACGTGTACTGTCAAGAGCAGCAAGTGTGGTCACTTGTGAAGGTTTCAGGCCGGAATACAGTAAAGTAATCAATCCGGTGATGTCGGCAGGGTTGAAGATAACTACCACGTGTTTCACGTCCGGGCAGTATGCCTTTACATTCTTACCGAATTCTTCAGCAATGGCGGCATTGCCTTTCAGCAGGTCTTCACGAGTCATGCCGGCTTTGCGGGCGGCACCACCTGAAGATACGATATACTTGGCATCGGTCAGCGCTTCTTTGATGTCAGAAGTGTAAGTGAGGTTCAATCCTTCGAAACCACAGTGGAACATTTCTTCCGCTACACCTTCCAGACCCGGCCCGTAAGGATCGTACAGACAGATGTTAGGTGTCAGATGCATCATGATGGCAGTTTGCGCCATGTTTGAGCCGATCATGCCGGCAGCTCCTACAATTGTTAGCTTTTCATTTGTCAGAAATTCCATAATTTTTATGTATTTAAGGGTGAATAGTATTTTCCGTTTCTGATTTCCGGGTACAAAAATAACTGTTTTCAAGGAGATTTGTTCATAGAAAAAAGTTATGGGTTAGATTGAAAAGTTATTCTTTATACCTAAGTTTGCTTAAAAGCGAAGATTAGCTATGCTGTAGCGTTAAAAATAAGCAAGCTTATTTTGTGCTGCCTTTGGTTTGCATTATCTTTGCTAAAAAGCGAAGATAAGCTGCACCTCAGCATTAAAAATAAGCAAGCTTATTTTGTACTGCTTTCGGTTTGCATTATCTTTGCCGGAAAGGAAATAAGTTATGAGCATCGAATTAGGAAGATTCAATTTATTGAAAGTAGTCAAGGAAGTGGAGTTTGGCATGTATCTGGATGGTGGTGAAGATGGAGAAATCCTGCTTCCATTGCGTTACGTGCCCGAAGGCTGCCAACCGGGAGATGAACTGAACGTATTCATATATTTGGATAGTGAGGAACGCTTGGTTGCCACAACGCTGACGCCGCTGGTGCAGGTGGGCGAGTTTGCTTGTCTGGAAGTGGCATGGGTCAACGAGTACGGGGCATTCCTGAATTGGGGATTGATGAAAGACCTTTTCGTTCCTTTCCGTGAGCAGAAGATGAAAATGCAAGTGGGGAAGAAGTATATTATCCACGCTCATTTGGATGACGAAAGCTACCGTATCGTCGCCTCTGCCAAAGTGGACCGTTATCTTTCGAAAGAACCTGCTTCTTATGAGGCGGGAGATGAGGTGAACATACTTATCTGGCAGAAGACGGATTTGGGCTTCAAGGCAATCATTGAAAGTAAGTATAGCGGTCTGTTGTATGATAGTGAAATCTTCCAGTCTCTCCATACGGGTGACAAGGTGAAGGCTTTCATCAAGCAGGTGCGTGAAGATGGCAAGATTGACCTGATACTTCAGAAACCGGGATTTGAGAAAGTGGATGATTTCTCAAAAACTCTGCTTCAATATATAAAGGATAATGGCGGGCGGATTTCTCTGAATGATAAAAGTCCGGCGGATGAAATCTACTCTACCTTTGGGGTCAGCAAGAAGACCTTCAAAAAAGGAGTGGGCGATCTTTATAAGAAGCATCTCATCATCTTGCAAGGAGATGGAATCCTATTGGCAAAGCCCCTGAATTCCTAAATGGATTAGGGAAATCCCTATATAAGAATAGAGAGAAACAAGCGGATAGGGGATAAACTTCCCCTATTTTTGTTTCCAACAAAGAATAGACATTCATGAACTAAGTAAAAAACGCTACCATGAAACGAATATTATTTATCCTGCTTGCCACTTTGAGTACTGCTGTTTGCAGCGCGGGCACGGACGCTATGAGTAATAGCAAAGTACGTAAGGAAACCCGTTTCCTCACCGATAAGATGGCTTATGAACTGAACTTGAACACCGAGCAATACAATGATGTATATGAAATCAATTATGACTTCATCTCCGGTGTACGCTATGTGATGGATGATGTGCTGCTTGGATACGAATGGGCGCTCAACCGCTATTATGACTATCTGGATGTGCGCAATGATGACCTTCGCTGGGTGTTGAGTAGTCGCCAGTACAACCGCTTTATGCAGGCCGAGTATTTCTACAGGCCTATTTATACCAGTGGCAATCGTTGGTACTTCCGTGTTTACATCACATATACCAATCATAACCATTTCTACTTCCCCCGTCCCTATCACTACCGCACGTATGTGGGCGGACACTATCGCACACATTATAATAATACAAGTTATTACCGCGGACGCTACAAACATCCACACTATAATGGTGCTTACCGCATCCGTGATAATAAATCCTATACCACGCACCGCCGTTCAGACTTCGGCTCTGTGACTGTGCGTCCTGGATCCAGCCGTGAACCGTCAAGAGATGATGTGTACACAACGCGCCGTAGCAGTTCGGGCAGTAACCGTTCTACTACTACCGGCACTACTCGTCGCGAAAGTACGAATAGCAATGCTACAAACGGTACTAACAGTTCACGCGGCACTAACAGCTCACGCACTGAACGTACGAATAGCAGTAGTTCGCGCAACAGTGACAGTACGCGTAGCAACAGTAGCACACGAAGTAGTAGTACACGCAGCAGTAGCAATAGTGATACGAAGAGCAATACGAATTCTTCTCGTCGCAGCACTACCGGTAAATCGTCGGGTGCAGAACGCAAAGAAAGTAGTTCCTCCAGTGTGCGGAGTTCCTCCGGAAGCAGCACTCGCAGCAACGGCACTTCTTCTACAAGAAGCAGTAGTTCTGGCAGTTCCACCCGTTCTTCAGGCGACCGTCGTTAAGCAAAAAATGAGCGAATTATTTGTGTATCTGCCGAATAATTCGTTCCTTTGCACCGCTTTCGCGCAATCGCTGTCAGGACATAGAGAGAAGCCTGGTATGTTGCGTTGTAACGATCAAACAATTTAAGAACAATAACAATGGATTTAATTAAAATTGCAGAAGAAGCATTTGCTACCGGTAAACAACACCCGAGCTTCAAAGCAGGTGACACTGTTACAGTAGCATATCGTATTGTCGAAGGTAACAAAGAGCGTGTACAGTTGTACCGTGGTGTTGTTATCAAGATTGCCGGTCACGGAGACAAAAAGCGTTTCACTGTACGCAAGATGTCCGGTACTGTAGGTGTAGAACGTATTTTCCCGATTGAATCACCGGCTATCGATAGCATCGAGGTGAACAAGGTAGGTAAAGTTCGTCGCGCTAAGTTGTATTACCTGCGTGCTCTTACCGGTAAGAAAGCAAGAATTAAAGAAAAAAGAGTTAATAACTAATCAGTTATACTCTGATTTCGAGATAAAAAAGGGAAGCCGATTCGTTGGTTTCCCTTTTTTATTGCAATATATGGTAGCTGATATTCAGTGCCTTACAAGGAGTTAACTCCTTGTATACAGGGAGTTGAGAGGTTGGGATTAGAGTGTTGGGAGATGGTTATCTCTGCCGAAATGAACACCATTTCCGACAGCTAACTTCTTTTTTAGGCATTCTTATTGTTTTTTCCTTCGGATGCTTAGTCCTTTTCATCCGAATACTTATTCTTTCCTCCGTGGGGATTCTTTCTTTCCTCCATGGTGGAAAGAAAGAATCCCCATGATGGAAAGAAAGTTTTCCCGTGGAGGAAAGAATAAGCTTCTACTATGAATTTTCTTAGCAGCCGCAAGGCCGAGAGTTAAAAGTGGCGGCGCGGTGGCTTAGCAAAATAAAATCCTCCTTTTCCCGTTTTACCGGCAAAAGGAGGATTTCCCTTAAAATTATGATGGACTATCTTATTTCAAGTCTCTCAGTTCCCAGCCCAATGCACTGGCGCCCAGTACGGCTGCATCAGAGTCTTTCAACTCAGACACCAACAGTTTGGCTTTGCCTTTGAAGATATTCAATACATTGGCATCGATAGCTTTCTGGATAGGTTTGAAGATGTAATCACCGGATTTGGCCAATCCACCGAACAGGATGATAGCTTCAGGGCTGGAGAATGCGATGAAGTCTGCAATGGCTTCGCCCAGAATAGTACCTGTATATTCAAAGATATCTTGTGCTAACTTGTCACCTTGAACAGCTGCGTCATATACATCTTTTGAAGTGATGTTTTCGGCAGGGATGGAACGCAGCAAGCTGGGTTCGGTACGTGCAGTCAGGAATTCACGTGCTGAGCGAGCTACACCGGTAGCTGAACAATACGTTTCCAGACAGCCGTGACGTCCGCATCCGCAAAGGCGTCCGTTTTCGCGGCGGATGATGGTGTGTCCCAGTTCTCCGGCGAAACCGTCGTGACCATAAACCATCTGGCCGTTGATGACGATACCGCTGCCTACACCTGTGCCCAGGGTAATCATGATGAAATCTTTCATGCCGCGTGCTGCGCCGTAAGTCATTTCACCGATAGCTGCGGCATTGGCGTCATTCGTCAGTGCGGCAGGAATACCCAGACGCTCTTCAAACATCGCAGCCAAAGGTATAACACCTTTCCAGGGCAAGTTTGGAGCAAATTCGATTGTACCACTGTAGTAGTTACCGTTAGGAGCACCGATACCGATACCTTTAATTTTGTCTACACCGCCGTTAGCGATAATCAAAGGCAACAGATTTTTGCAAACGTCGTCTACGTAGGCATCTGCCTCTTGGTGAGCGCCAGTCTTGATAGAACCGCTTGCGATGATAGTTCCGCGTGCATCCACAATGCCAAAGACAGTGTTTGTACCGCCTATGTCAATACCTACTACGTAGGGTTTTTCCATGCTTGAATTCATGATATTAAAGTTTTGTTTAAAGGGTTAGTTAATTAGTTTTATGGTTACAAATTACACAAAGAAAAACGACACTTCAAAATCTTTTTTAAAAAAAGTTCACCCTCTTTGCAACTTTTTGTAACATAGCTGCGTCTAATAGTGAAAATTAATAAGTAAACAGACTAAAAACAGGAGAGATACGTGATACAACTAAAAGACATTAACAAGACCTACAACAACGGAGCACCCCTACATGTGCTCAAAGGCATCAACCTCGACATCAAACGGGGTGAGTTTGTTTCCATCATGGGAGCTTCGGGTTCCGGTAAGTCCACCTTGCTTAATATATTAGGTATTTTGGATAGCTACGATACCGGTGAGTATTATCTGAACGGCACGCTGATTAAAAACCTCAGCGAGACCAAGGCTGCCGAATACCGGAACCGTATGATTGGTTTCATCTTCCAGTCTTTTAACCTGATTTCCTTTAAGGATGCGGTAGAGAATGTGGCGCTTCCGCTTTTCTATCAGGGAGTAAGCCGTCGTAAACGCAATGCCCTGGCACTGGAATATCTGGATCGCTTGGGATTGAAGGATTGGGCGCACCATATGCCTAATGAGATGTCCGGCGGACAGAAACAGCGTGTTGCCATAGCCCGCGCACTTATCACCCAGCCACAGATAATCCTTGCCGATGAGCCGACCGGCGCCCTCGACAGTAAGACTTCCGTTGAAGTGATGCAGATTCTTAAAGACTTGCACAAGACGGGTATGACGATTGTCGTAGTTACCCACGAAAGCGGTGTAGCCAATCAGACGGATAAGATTATCCATATCAAGGATGGCATCATCGGCAGTATCGAAGAGAATCTGAATCATGATGCTTCTCCGTTCGGAAAAGACGGAATCATGAAATAAAAGAATGTACAATGTACAATTTACAACGTACAATTGAAGCTTCGCCAACATTCCGGAAGGCAAATTGTAAATTGTAAATTGTCAAATAGTAAATGAATATATGTTTGATATTTGGCAAGAAATATACGGAACCATCAAACGGAATAAGTTGCGTACATTCCTGACGGGGTTTGCCGTGGCATGGGGCATTTTCATGCTGATAGTGCTGCTGGGTGCCGGGAACGGCATCATCCATGCTTTCGACCAGTCGTCGTCAGAACGTGCATTGAATTCTATCCGCATTTTTCCGGGATGGACTTCCAAGCCTTATGCGGGGTTGAAGGAAGGGCGTCGTGTCCGTTTGGAGAACAGCGACCTGGAAGCGACGGAAAAGTATTTTCCGAATCAGGTAATCAGTGCCGGTGCTACTGTGAGGCAGGGCAATGTAAACGTCAGCTTCGGGCAGGAGTATGTGAACATCTCCCTGATGGGGGTACATCCTAACTATACGGAGGTAGAGACCGTGAAGACTGCGGACGGGCGCTTCATTAATCAGAATGACTTGAAAGAGCGTCGGAAAGTTATTGTTCTGCATAAGAAGACTGCTGAAATTCTGTTTGGCAAGACGCATACCGAACCTATCGGGCAGTTTGTCAATGCAAGTGGGGTAGCCTATCAGGTGGTTGGTATTTATAACGACCAGGGAGACCGTGAAGCCAGTGAGGCCTATATCCCCTTTTCTACTTTGCAGACCATCTATAATAAAGGTGAACAGCTGAACAATATCATCTTTACTACTAAAAATCTGGAAACAATAGAGAGCAATGAGTTTTTCGAGGCTAATTATCGTAAGGTGATTGGCGCCAATCGTCGTTTTGATCCTCAGGATAACAGTGCTATTTGGATATGGAACCGCTTCACTGACTATATGCGGACGCAAAATGCGATGGGGATGCTCCGCACGGCTATCTGGGTGATTGGTATTTTCACCTTGTTGAGTGGAATAGTCGGAGTGTCGAACATCATGCTGATTACGGTAAAAGAGCGTACCCGCGAATTCGGTATCCGCAAGGCGCTTGGAGCGAAGCCGTTGTCTATTCTGTGGCTGATTATAGTGGAAAGTGTCACCATCACCACTCTATTCGGATATATAGGCATGGTGGCCGGCATTGCCGTCACGGAGTGGATGAATTCGGCTTTCGGAAACCAGACTATGGATGCGGGTATGTTCCAACAGACCATGTTCTCGAATCCAACCGTCGATCTGGGCATTGCCGTCCAGGCCACGCTTACCTTGATTATAGCGGGTACGCTGGCAGGATTTTTCCCGGCAAAGAAAGCTGTTAGTATCAGTCCGATAGAAGCGTTGAGAGCGGATTAAGTCGAACGTAAATCGTAAATAGAAATTATGAGAATAGATATAGACTCTTGTGAGGAAATCCTCATCACGATTACAAGAAACAAGACGCGGAGTTTGCTGACGGCATTTGGTGTATTCTGGGGTATCTTCATGTTGGTGGCACTTATCGGCGGCGGACAGGGGATGCAGCAGGCCATGAGTGCTCAGTTTGAAGGCTTTGCCACCAATTCGGCTTTCCTGGTTTCGCAGAAGACGGGAGAGGCGTATAAAGGTTTCCGTAAGGGACGCTGGTGGGATCTGGAACTTTCGGATATTGAGCGTCTGCGTCATGGAGTGGATGAAATAGATGTCATCACGCCTTCCATCGCCTATTGGGGAAGAACGGCCATACACGGAGATAAGAAGTATGATTGCAGCGTAAAGGGATTATATCCCGAATATGAGCATATAGAGCATCAGGAGATGGCGTATGGGCGTTTCATCAATGATGTGGATATTAAGGAGGCGCGTAAAGTGTGCGTAATCGGTAAACGTGTGTATGAAAGTTTGTTCCGTCCGGGAGAAGACCCTTGTGGAAAATATATCCGGGTGGACGGCATTTACTATCAGGTCATCGGTATGTGCTCGTCCGAGGGCAACATGAATATACAGGGACAAGCATCGGAAGCTGTGACTTTGCCTTATACCACCATGAAACAGGCATATAATCTGGGTAACCGGATACATGTGGTATGTTTCACTGTGAAACCGGGTATTAAGGTGACGGATATTCAGGACAAAGTGGAGCGCATTGTGAAGGCGGCCCATTACATATCTCCGGATGATAAGCAGGCGGTGATGATGCTGAATGCGGAAGCCATGTTCTCGATGGTGGATAATCTGATGTCCGGGACTCGTATTCTGATTTGGATGGTAGGTTTGGGAACTTTGTTTGCCGGAGCTATCGGAGTATCGAATATTATGATGGTGACGGTGCGTGAACGTACCACGGAGATTGGTATTCGCCGGGCCATCGGGGCACGTCCGCGGGACATTTTGCAGCAGATTCTTTCGGAAAGTATGGTGCTGACCACTATTGCCGGTATGGCAGGTATTTCTTTTGCCGTACTTGTATTGCAGGTGTTGGAAGTCGCCGCCAATGATCCGGGACATATCACTACCCATTATCAGGTTTCATTCGGATTGGCTATCGGTACCTGCGCGTTGCTGATTGCTTTGGGAGTACTTGCCGGTCTGGCTCCGGCCTATCGTGCTATGGCTATTAAACCTATTGAGGCAATCAGGGACGAATGATAATTACTGATTAATAATTGGTAATTAAAAGAAGCCTGTGGGCGGGATATAAAACAGAAATAAAAAAACAATAATATAATAATAGTATGAAAAAGTATCTGAAAATCGCATTGTTGGTAGTTGTAGCTGCCATTTTCATCTTCACGTTTGTGTTCCTTTACCAGAAGTCGAAACCGAAGATTACGGTTTATGAAACGATAACTCCGGCGGTAGCTGACTTGGAAAAGACAACCGTGGCAACCGGAAAGGTGGAACCGAGAGACGAGATTCTTATCAAACCCCAGATTTCGGGTATCATTGACGAGTTGTATAAGGAAGCGGGACAGAGCATACGCAAGGGAGAGGTGATTGCCAAGGTGAAAGTGATTCCCGAATTGGGTACGCTGAACTCTGCCGAAAGCCGTGTGCGCCTGGCGGAACTCAATGCCAAACAAGGTGAAACAGATTTTGCCCGTATAGAGAAGTTGTTTGAAGACAAGCTGGTCAGCCGCGAGGAATACGAGAAGGCTGAGGTGAGTGTGAAACAGGCACGTGAGGAATTGCAGACAGCTAAGGATAATCTGGAAATTGTGAAAGAAGGTATTACAAAAAGCAGTGCTTCTTTCTCAAGTACGCTTATCCGTTCTACTATCGACGGTCTGATACTGGATGTTCCTGTAAAAGCGGGTAACTCGGTGATTATGAGTAATACATTCAATGATGGTACTACAATCGCTACGGTTGCCAATATGAACGATCTGATTTTTAAAGGCAAGATTGATGAAACAGAAGTAGGACGCGTGCATGAAGGGATGCCAGTGAAACTGACGATTGGTGCTTTGCAGAATCTGTCATTCGAGGCTGTGTTGGAATATATCTCTCCGAAAGGGGTGGAAGAGAACGGTGCCAATCAGTTTGAGATTAAGGCGGCTATTCAGGTGCCGGACACGGTGATGATCCGTTCGGGTTATTCTGCCAATGCGGAAATTGTATTGGAACGTGCTGAAAAAGCGCTCACTTTGCCGGAGAGTACTATTGAGTTCAGCGGTGACAGTACATTCGTATATGTGATGACGGATAGTGTACCTGCCCAGAAGTTTGAACGCAAACAGGTGAAGGTAGGTATGAGCGACGGCATCAAGATTGTCATCAAGGATGGTGTGGATGGCAAGGCTAAGGTACGTGGTGCCGAGAAGAAAGATAAGTAAGCTTTAATGAATCATTTGTTATAACTCAATATTATCATTGAATATGAAAAATAAATTAATCATAGCCTGTCTTATGTTGGGAGGGCTTTCTGCCCAGGCTCAGGAGGGCTGGACCCTGCGCCAATGCATTGACTACGCTATCGAACATAATATAGATATACGCCGGACGGCCAATGCGGCGGAACAGAGCGAGGTAAGTGTGAACACGGCTAAATGGGCACGCTTGCCGAATCTGAATGGTAGTGCGGGACAGAGCTGGAACTGGGGACGTACACAGACGGCTATAAAAAATGAGGCTACCGGTGACTATTCTACGGTTTATGTTAATACAAATAGCAATAGCACCAATATGTCGGTATCTACCAGCATTCCCATATTTACAGGTCTGGAAATTCCTAATCAATATGCGTTGGCAAAGTTGAATCTAAAAGCTGCTATGGCAGACTTGGAAAAAGCGAAAGAAGATATTTCCATAAATATTGCTTCTGCTTATTTGCAAGTATTGTTCAATAAAGAATTGCATCAGGTCTCCCTTGGACAGGTAGAGTTGAGTAAAGAGCAGTTGGCTCGTATCTCCCGCCTTGCCGAGTTGGGCAAAGCATCTCCTGCCGAAGTAGCTGAAGCCAAAGCGCGTGTAGCTCAGGACGAGATGAATGCCGTGCAGGCTGATAATAATTATCAGTTGGCCTTGCTCGATCTTAGCCAGCTTATTGAGTTGGAGACACCGGAAGGATTCACGTTATCAGCTCCTGTTGTGACGTTGGATTTGCTTCCCCTTACCCCGCCTGATGAAGTATACCAGACTGCTCTGACGACAAAGGCTGCGGTCCAAGCGGCGCAATATCGTTTGGAAGGCAGTAAACACAGTATTCGTATTGCTCAGAGTGCTTTCTATCCTCAACTGAATTTGAACGGTAGTCTTGGAACGAACTATTATTCTACTATCGATCGTAATTTCAGCCAGCAGTTGCAGGATAACTTTAGTAAATATGTCGGTTTAAGTTTGAGTGTACCCATCTTTAACCGCTTTTCCACCCGTAACCGTGTACGCACGGCACGCTTGCAACAGGAAAATTATGCGTTGCAATTGGATAATACGAAGAAGACGCTTTATAAGGAAATCCAACAGGCTTGGTACACTGCACTTGCTTCCGAAAGCAAATATACCAGCAGTAGTACGGCTGCTGATGCCAGCGAGGAATCTTTCAGACTGATGAGTGAGAAGTATGACAATGGCAAAGCCACTGCCGTAGAATATAACGAGGCGAAACAGAACTTAATGAAAGCCCAATCAGATGAATTACAGGCTAAATATGAATATCTGTTCCGCACAAAGATACTGGACTTCTACAAAGGAGTGCCTATCGAATAATTTTTCAGCGTGTTTCTCTCTAAAATCCTTCTTTGGCTGCAAGGCTGAGGGAGGATTTTTCCTTATATTTGCCGCATGAATCCTTTTATCAGCATAATAATTCCTTTCTTTGGTGCGGCAGACAAGGCGTTGCTGCAACGATGTGTTAACTCTATACATGAACAGGGGATGGAAGAGGGAAGCTATGAAATTATTATTGCTACGGACAGTAAGGAGACAACAGGCGGGGCGCGTAACAATGGTATGCGACAGGCACAAGGTGAATATATTCTTTTTGTTGATGTAGACGATATGTTGTTGCCTGATACACTTCTTTCCTGCCTGCCCGTTTTGAAACAGTATGTTCCGGATATATTGAAGTTTGATTTTCTGCGCTTTTCCGGGCAGTTTCCTGCCAGAAGAGACAGGCTGTCGGAAAGTTTGTTGCCTTACGTCGAATACCCCTCAGGTAATGACTATATGTTCTCGAACAACTTCTTGGGAGTGATTTGGGGGCACTTTTTCTGTAGGGATTATCTGGAAGTCAATCAAGTTTGTTTCCATGAAACGAGTTATTATGATGATGAGGAGTTTATAGCTAAAGCCTATTTCTATTCGGGAAAGATGATAGTGACTCCCTGGAAAGGGTATGCATACTATCACTCTCCATCTTCTTTAACTCAAGTTTTCACAGAAGAAAAGTATCAGCTGCGAATATCCGCTTTTAAAGAGATGCTTTTTCGGTTGAAAACATTCAAGACCACATCTTGTTCCCACCATGCTTTAGATGTGAAATCTAAAGCGTTGAATCGGAGAATACATTTTCTGACAATTGACTATATTCGTCAGATGCGGCGCAACAAGTGCACCATAAAAGAAATAAACCAGCGGTTAGCTATTCTGAAACAGGAAGGATTCTTACCTTTGCCCAGCGAAGGGTATAGTTGGAAATACCGTTTGGTGGCTCCTGTTATCAATATTTATACCCATTTGTTCATATGAAAATACTGTTACTTGGAGAATTTAGCGGCTTACATTGGAATCTTGCCGAGGGATTTCGAGCTTTAGGTCATGAGGTATGTGTAGCTTCCGATGGCAATGGCTGGAGAAACTTTCCGCGTGACATAGCACTTGACCGTCCCACGGATAGCTTTCGCGATGGCATATCCTGTATACTCCGCATATTACGCCATTTGCCAAGTTTCCGTGGATATGATGTGGTGCAGATTATCAGCCCCTATTTCCTGCGTTTGCGTAGTGAGCGTACATTGCCTGTTTACCGTTATTTGCAACGGCATAACGGCAAGGTTTTTTTGGGAGCTTTCGGGACAGATTATTACTATATCCGTGCCTGTATGGAGACTGATGTCTTCCATTATTCAGATTTTAAGATTGGTGACCGTTATCGTGATACCCCTTTTAACCAAGTTACTCTTCAGGATTGGTACTATGGCGGTGCCGCGCGTGCCACTCGTGCTATTGCTGAAACTTGTAGTGGCATAATTGCCTGTTTATGGGAATACTACGTGTCTTATCAACCTTATTTCCCCGATAAAACGGCTTTCATCCCTTTGCCGATAGATTTGCGCGAAATAACTTCCCGGGTTCGTGGCGTGCCGGACATTCTGAACTTTTTTATTGGCGTTCAGTCTGCACGCAGTAATTTGAAGGGAACCGATGTCATGCTTCCCGTCCTGCAAGAAGTACAGCGTAAGTATCCTGAACTTTGCCGTATCACCGAAGTCCACGATGTGCCCTATGCGCGTTACCGGCAACTAATGGATGATGCTGACGTCCAGTTGGACCAACTCTATTCTTATACTCCCTCCATGAATTCATTGCTCGCTATGGCAAAGGGACTGACCGTAGTGGGTGGCGGAGAGCCAGAAAATTATGAAATCATAAACGAAACAGAACTCCGCCCCATCATCAACGTGTTGCCGGACGAACAGGATATCTATCGGAAACTGGAAGATATCGTTCTTCATAAGGAACGTATTCCGGAACTGTCTGCGCAGAGCATCGAATATGTGATCAAGCACCACGATCACGTTAAAGTAGCCCGTCAATATCTCGATTTCTGGGAGAAACATTCATCATAATCTTCTGTTATTCCATAGGTGGCACTCACCTTGTTTTTACCTTCCATGTCAGGCAAAGGTATTTATACAATCGATGATTTGTCCGGCCTCTTCATTTGTCAGTAGCGGATAGATGGGAAGACTTAACTCCTCATTATGGATACGTTCTGTGATGGGGAGTTGTTGCATTCCATACTCTTGCTTCAACGCTTCCTGGTGGTGGGGTGGAATGGGGTAATGGATTTGAGTGTTGATATTATGCGCCGCCAGATGACGTTGCAGTTCGTTCCGGCGGGAAGAAAAAACGGGGAAGATGTGGAATACGTTTGATTCGTTTATGCCTCCTATGTTGACGGTGCTTCGTAACTCCAGACGACTCCAATGAATGTTTTCCTGATATAGCCGTGCTATTTCCCTTCTCCGGGCATTGTCTTTATCCAGACGGGAAAGTTTCACAGAAAGAACGGTTGCCTGCAATTCGTCCAGACGGCTGTTTATCCCTTGATACTGATGGATATATTTCTCCGTAGAGCCGTAATTGGCGATGGAACGGACAATGGCGGCAAGGGTTGCATCATGGGTTGTTATAGCGCCCCCGTCTCCCAATGCCCCCAGATTCTTGGCGGGATAAAAGCTGAAGGCGGCGGCATCACCCAGATTTCCGGCACGCAAAGACCGGTTTTCTCTTCCTTGCAGGCTATCATTGTAAATGGCACCGTGTGCCTGCGCTGCATCCTCTATTACTTTTAACCCGTAACGGGTGGCTAAATCATGCACTCCTTGCATATCCGCTAAACGTCCGTACAGATGAACCGGCAGTATAGCACGTGTGCGAGGGGTAATCAATGTTTCAGCATGAGCGACATCTATATTACATGTTTCGGAAGAAGGTTCGCAAAGCACCGGTTTCAGTCCGGTACGCAGAATGGAAAGCAGGGTGGCGATGTAGGTATTGGCAGGAACAATCACTTCGTCTCCCGCATTCATCATTCCAGATTCCCGGTAGGCGAGGAATATCAGGGTAAGAGCATCCAGACCATTTCCTGTACCGATGCAATGGGGCGTACCGCAGTAATCGGCAAATTCCTGTTCGAAACGGGCTGTAGCTTCACCATGCAGATACCATCCGGAACGGGAGATGCGCAGTAAAGCATCCGAAAGTTCCGGTTCGAAAGAGGCGTTGATTTTTTGCAGGTCTAAATACTTTATCATAATCTTTGCTTCGCGAACGTCGTTATAACTTCAATTCATAAACGTCATACATGATTGCTCTTGCTCCGAAACCTTCTTTCTGAAAGAGTAGTCCTTTATTCAGTATCTGTCCGCCGTGTTCGGTGGAGATGCCGAAGTCGAAGTAACGCTTTTGGGCATAACGGTCGTATATCAGTTGATGAAAAAGCAAATCGAGTGCGCCGCATTTTTTTCCGCGTGGGGAGGCGGCGATATATTGCACATGGGCTACTTCATCAGTTTCATACACTACGCAGCCACCCAATGTTTCTATTCCGTCGCATACCCGGAAGAGAGAAATCTGCCGGGGAAAATTCTTGTGCAGCCGGAGGATTTCTTCCAGTGTATGCACCGGAGAGACACTATACCGTTCGCGCAGGTTTTCTTCCAATATATTCCAGAAGGATGCGAAGTCTTCATCTTCTACAATTGTCAGAGCGTATGTCTGTGCCTTTTTCAGTTGGCGGCGGCGAAGGGTGCGGAAAGGCAGACGGTCGTCTAGTGGTATGACGGACGAGATGCTGCGGGCGGTGAGTGTGGCTCCCAGGCGGGTGAGTATGTATAGATCCTCTTCTGCCGGGTAACGATGGTAAATATGGGGGATGCTCCGGTAAACCAGTGACTTTACACCACATTCCGTTTGTAGGTAATTCAATGTAGTGTGGAATACGCTTTCTGCTTGTTGTAAAGTAATGGAGGGAGAGAAAAGCATTCCGGCATAGGTCAGTCCCTGATGGGAATAAAAGCAGTCGCCGGAAAGGTTACCCGGCAACAGTGCCATTAGTTTTTGGTTGCAGAAAATCAGCAGGGAGCAATCCCGGAAGCGGTCGGCATGATAATTCATATAATCGCGTTGCAACAGGAAAGTGCCGTTTTTGGAGCGGCGCACAAAGCGGTCCCAGCGTTCTTTATCTTCTGCCGAGTAGCGAGTTATACTCCATTTTTGGTCGGTTATCATGTTAATCCCCATGTGATTATCTGTCTTTTATGTTATTTCTGAGATTCAAATATAAACATATCATTCTGATAAATAACGTAAGTTACATAGGTTTATTATTTGTTCGGAGATATCTATTTGCTTCATATATAGAAGATGATACCTGCCTGCTTTTTTCGAGGTGACAGCCTAAAAGCAACAAAAAACCCACTAAAATTGCAGTTTTAGTGGGTTTTTGACTGTAAATACCTTGTTAGTAGTGCGGGTGATAGGACTCGAACCTACACGCCTCTCGGCACCAGATCCTAAGTCTGGCGCGGCTGCCAATTACGCCACACCCGCAGTGGCTTTCTTGTTAAGCGACGGCAAAGATAGAAAGATTTTTCTTTCCGGCAAATAGTTTGATGCAGAAAGTGGTTATTGAGTTACTTTTAAAAGTTCACGGGCCCGTTCGATAATCGTATCAATTCCGTTGTTTTCGTCCTCTTTATCCATATCCACTTCTTCATCCGGGTCAATGCCAAACTCTATATGCTCTTTCTCTGCATTCAGATGCGGACTTGCAGAGAAGCGTACTCCCCAACCATTAGGAAGCTCTGAGGAGAAAGGCAATCCCGAACCGCCACCGGTCTTGTCACCTACCAATGTGACATTAGGAAAATAACTCATGGCATTTACGAAATCATTCGTAGCACTGTAAGAGTGGCGGTTAGTGAGTAACATTACTTTCTTCTGCCAACGGATACTGTTGGATGGTTCCAGATAAATCGGCTCAGGATCGGAGAAGTCACTGTGTCCTTTTCCGGTTTTGTGCTGGATATATCCCGTCAGTACCTTCTCATTCGTGAAACGGGCGGCAATGCGGGTGGAATAGGTGAGGTTGCCTCCGCCGTTGTTGCGTACGTCGAAAATCAATCCGTTGCACGGGGCCAGGTAGGAGAGTACTTCGTCCAGGTTACCGTTACCGACACCACTGGAGAATGACTCATAGTAGATATATCCGATATTATCATCAAGAATCTTGTATTTAAGGCCACCGGCAATGCGATAAGTCTTTCCGAGATAGGTCCGCTCGATAATCCCTTCGTTGAAGTTGCGTGGATAATCCAGGTACCAGTCCCAGTAACGGGCTATATTTGAAGAGCTGTACAGATTGACGTGCCCGTCTTTCAACTCCGCCAGCATACTGTCGAGCACCTGAAACAATCCATCGTTAGGCATATTGGCAGTGATGAGTGGCTTGTATTTGTCATGGATGGCATCCCAGTCTATTTGCTTGTAGTCCAGAAAGCAGTATTGCTCGTCGATAATCTTCCACAAAGCCTCGAAATTGCCTTGCGGAGAGTTGTTGAATTCTTCTTCCCGGATGCAACCCGACAACAAGGGTAGCAACATGAAAAGTGCTCCAAGCCACCCTAATTTAATATGATATATTCCTTTTCTTTTCATCATTCTATCATCTTATCACTCATTCCGATAATCATTTTTTCCTTTTATCACGAATGAGGAACAATTCTTTCACAAAGCCTACCATGAACACATGCGAATAAGTATGTGTCTTTATATCATTAACCTTGGATTGCTGTGCATCCCATAAATAAGCGAGACGCATTTTAGCTCTTCCTACCGGGAAATCCACGGTCAGCATTTGGCGCAGGGACGGCTGGTTGTGCAGGGAAGTGAAGTTGATGACTCCATTCCAGTTACCTAGCGTAAATATTTCGTAGTACGACTGTCCGTAGTTGGGAGAGAACATGACACCCATAAAAGGCAGGTTGATTTGGTAGCGCAGAGAAATCGGGTAGTTTTTGATCCGTAAATCCCATATAGCCATTCCGGATGCATCCAGGTTGATGTAAGCACGTGCCTGTGCCGGGTTATTTCCATTCCGCAGGTTGTAAACAAAACCACCATTTAGGTCGATAAGTCCTCCGGCAAGTAACTTAAAGTTTGAAGTGATGGGGAAATTGTAGTGCAATCCGTAGTTCCAGTTTGCCAGACCGGAGAACGTATTGTTATTATCCACACGGTTGTGGGTGTAACCGATATCTGCCTGAAAGAAACTTTGCAGGGATATGTTGCCGTTCATCCATTTGGTCATGCGCATGCTCTCGCGGGAAATGCGAAAATCAATACCTTTATATTCCTGTGGCGACAAATAAGTGTCGAACACATTGGTATAACCTATACCGTACATGGTGGCCCGGGTTACAAAGCGTGTCCTTGCCGAAGAATCGGCCCTCAGTTCTTGCAGCGCCCTGTCTTCAACACTTTGCGCTTTTACACTTCCGCCCAATCCGAGCAGGCATGCGGCTAATATACCTATTTTATATAAATTCATTGATATAGTTGCTTATCACTAATCACTAACTGTTACTCACTTAGAACAGTTTCATCTGTCCCGTTATCTCATCCCGGATGTCGTCTTCACTCTTGCCGTGGTCGGGATCCAGAATTTCCGGTTCCTCTTCTTCTCGGTCTTCCGTAGCTTGCGGCACTTCCGGCTGGCGTGTCGGTTCTAGCTCATTAACGGTTTCCATCGTGAAGGTGGTGATGCGTTTACCTTTTGCCTTGAAACCTTTCACGGCGATAAATTCATCCGCTTCTATAATCATCGGTTCACGGAAACTGTCATGTCCGCCGAATATGATTTCCAGACGGGGATAACATTCGTCTGTCAGTAAAATCAGGCGGTTATTCTTGTTTTCTCCCAGATAGTTCTGCTTGCGGTTGGTGGCCTCCATGCAGAAGCGTTTGATGTATGGGAAGTTCTGCTGGTCTGCATCGTAAAGCACGGCAGTCCATATCTTGTTCGGGTCGAACTTCTCCAATATGCGGATGTTGGGCTCGTAGTGGTTGCTGAGGTCGAAGTTGGTGATGTAGAAATCTCCGTTGTCATGTACCACCAGGATGCTGTCATCGCTCTGGAATTCGCCCAGATATTCACCGCGCCCGTCATAGTTGAGGCGGAGCACATCACGGTCGAACCAGACTTTACGTCCGCCCAGTGTGGAACCGCCGCGTTGTTTCAGGGCGATCTTGTGTACCGGAAGCTTGGTCAGCATATTACCTCGTGACTGTCGTCCCTTGATGCCGATGTCGCTGAAATCTTCTTCGAAGATAATGCGGCGCACGCGTGGGTTGGGTTTCAGAGTTACCTTGATGATTTCCGCTTCGCCGTTGGGATTGGCTGTGAAATACATGATGCGTGAGTCGGGTGTACCCTGGGTCACATCATATTCGCGGTCGCGGATGATACTTGTTACGGCAAAACGCTTAATGAAGTGTGTTCCCTCTTTCCCATCACGGTAAACCACATTGTATATCGTGCGTTTATCGTTCTTTTTGAATACGTTGGCATAGAGAATGTTCTTGCCCACGAATTTCTTGTCGGCTACGGGAGTGACCAGATACCGCCCGTCGCGGAAGAAGATGATGACATCATCGAGGTTCGAGCAGTTGCAGAGGAATTCATCTTTCTTCAAGCCTGTGCCGATGAAGCCTTCTTCGCGGTTGATATACAGTTTCTCGTTGGCCTCTACTACTTTGCTTGCTTCGATGGTGTCGAAGTTACGCAGTTCGGTGCGGCGCGGGAAGTTCTTGCCATATTTGTTTTTCAACATGAGATACCAGTCTACCGTGTACTCGATGATGTTGGCGAGGTGGTGGTCTATTTCCTCTATGTCCGCTTTCATGCGGGCAATGAGTTCTTCCGCCTTGTCGGAGTTGAACTTGAGGATGCGTCCCATCTTTATTTCCATCAGTTTGAGGATGTCCTCTTTGGTCACTTCGCGGATGAACAGCGGATAGAAAGGCGTCAGTCGTTCGTCGATATGCTCGCAGGCCGCATCCATATTCTTGGCCTGTTCAAATTCCTGGTCTTTGTAGATGCGCTCTTCGATGAATATCTTCTCCAGTGAGGCGAAGTGCAGGCTTTCCAGTATCTCATTTTTGCGGATTTCCAGTTCCTGGCGTAGCAGAGACAAAGTATTATCTACTGATTTTCTCAGCACATCACTGATGGTGAGGAAGTGCGGCTTCTGGTCGTCGATGACGCAGCAGTTGGGTGATATGCTGACTTCGCAATCCGTAAAGGCGTATAAGGCGTCGATTGTTTTATCCGAAGATACGCCCGGGGCAAGATGAACCAATATCTCCACGTTGCGGGAGGTCAGGTCTTCTACTTTCTTTATCTTGATTTTACCTTTTTCGCTTGCTTTCACGATGGAGTCGCAAACGCTGGCTACCGTCTTGCCGTAAGGGATTTCTTTGATGGCAAGCGTCTTGTTGTCTATCTTCTCTATTTTGGCGCGCACGCGTACGGCACCGCCGCGTTCGCCGTCGTTATATTTGGATACGTCGATACTGCCGCCCGTCTGGAAATCCGGATAGAGTTTGAATTCCTCTTCGTGCAGATAGTGGATGGATGCATCGCAAAGTTCATTAAAGTTGTGGGGAAGTATCTTGGACGAAAGGCCTACCGCGATACCTTCTACTCCCTGTGCCAACAGCAAAGGGAATTTTACGGGCAAGGTTACCGGTTCTTTGTTTCGTCCGTCATAAGACAGTTTCCATTCGGTGGTTTTGGGATTGAACACTACATCGAGGGCGAACTTCGACAAGCGTGCTTCGATATAACGGGGAGCAGCAGCACCGTCACCGGTAAGTATATTACCCCAGTTTCCCTGACAGTCCACAAGCAAATCTTTTTGGCCCAATTGCACCAACGCATCACCAATGGAGGCGTCGCCGTGAGGGTGGAACTGCATGGTGTGTCCCACAATGTTCGCTACTTTGTTATAACGTCCATCTTCCATTCGCCTCATGGAGTGCAGGATGCGTCTCTGCACAGGCTTCAAACCATCATTAATGTGGGGTACGGCACGCTCCAGGATAACGTACGAAGCATAGTCCAGAAACCAGTTCTGGTACATACCGCTAAGTTGGTATTTTGCTTTTACGTCTTTCGTGTCAGCGGGTTTGTAATCCGAATGCCCTTCGCTCCCTGCCGGGAGTTCATTTTCCAAGTCATCTTTCGGTGCTTCAAAGTCTTCGCTCATATCTGTTTCGGGAATATCTATTCTGAATAATCACTGAATTTATCAGTCGAACGCAAAAATACAAAATTTCTCGGTAAATCCTGCAAATGAAGGTCTTTAAATTATCGGACTCCGATTTGCAGGTACTGCTACTTATTTGACCGTTAGGTTCGGGAGGGTATGCAAGTGGTATGACTTTCGCCTTTTTGTTACTGTAACATCAACAAATCGACCTTGTAATAAGTTGGGCCGCATTGCTCTTCTCAAGAAACATCACCATATAAATGGGTGCATACACTAATTTGCCTTCCACCCGCAAATTCTCGTTGCAGAATACCACAGCTTCGGGAAGTTCGTACAGCCCAATAAAGTAGATATGAAATGAGGGTGCTGCGAATAGATACTATTTCACAACACCCTTTTGGAAAGCAAACAAAGATAATCATTGAGATGAAATGATTGTCTCTTCTAAATATATACTGGTTAGTCGGCGATTATGATGACTACACGGTTCCAGTCATTGGTTTGGAATGGCTGTTCATTGTCTTGCATGCTCGATACGGTGAGGCGGTCACGGCTGATACCATACTTTTCCGTCAGTTGCTTGGCTACGCTTTCTGCGCGTTGCTTGGCAAGGCGGAGGTTGATTTCTCGACTTCCCGTTCCGCTGTCGGCATATCCTGTGACGGTGGCTTTTGAGTCGGGGAACTGTTTCATGTAGTCAGCAATGGCAAGCACGTTCATTTCTTGATTAGGGTCGACGTTAGTCTTTGCCAATCCGAAAGCGACATGGCTTTTGATGCCTTTCACTATTTTGGCAGGTGGGCAGTCGGGCTTTATAAATATGGTGTCGGCTTTTTGCGCTATCACTTCTTTCACTTCTTCCGTCACTTGTGCTCGTTGCTCGTTGACGAGTTGGTTCACTTCTTCTTCAGTATAAAGTACTTCCGGATATTCTTCGGAGATGCAGGTGATACACTTGTATCCCGTTCTGAATTTGTAGGTAAGTCCCAGTGATACGGTGAAGTAAGTATCGAACGAGTGATCGTCGCGTCCGTTCCAGCGGTCAGAGACACCATTGGCTAAGGCTTCGATGTTAAAGTCCAGTGCATCATTCAGACGGATGGCTCCCTGTAAGCCGAGGCGTCCCATGAAACTGCTGGCACTGTGGGTGTAAGTGCGGTTGAAGCCTATACCGGCGATAATGCTGAGATCGAATAACCGTTCCGGATATTTCTTGATGAGTTGGCTGAGGTTCATCAATCCGTCTACGGTGGCTGCGCCATAATAGAAACCATGAGCTTGCTTACTGACTTCCGAGCCTACGCGCCCACGCCAGCCACTGATAGCGAGTCTGGCTCCCCATACGGGTGAGAAGTATTTTCCGACGGCTATAGCTCCGGTAGGCGCTATTAGTTTTCCGAAAGCGGCGTCTCCGGTGGAGTAGGAGGCACCCATTTGCCCCTGAATGAACCAGGGATTCGGATTTGCTTTCTTTTCCTGTGCATGGACACTTATACAAACAGCCGTCAGTGCCATGACGGTAATGATAAATTTGAGTTTCATAGTAAACTGTTTTTTTACTGTTTTGTTAGTTACCCATTTGTGCTTTTACCTGAGCTTTGTCGTCTGCATTCAGGTGTATACCATAATTCTGGTAGATGTATTTTCCTACGGCATTGTCTTTGTTGGACAGAATCTGCTGCTTATAAAACTCAGAGAATACCTTGTCGATGTCTTCGGGTGTGATTCCCTGTTTTGTGCCGACTCCGTCTTTGCAATGTTGCAGGGCGTCAAGGAATTCTTTGATCCGTGCATTCAGTGGAGTGCCGGACAGTTTGATGTATTCCCCTAACTCTACTTTTACAATGCCTTTTTCAATGGCGACCGGCATATCCAACTGGTCGGTAGAGTCCTGCTCTGCCGTCATATGTATGATGGCTACATACGGTTCGCCAATATTATTTTTCTTTTCAAGATAGAAGCGGCCGTCTTTAACTTCGCAACTGTCTATCCGGATACCGGCATTGTCTATCAGATATACTTTCTTGTATTCTTGCAAAGAAAGAAACCCTTTGATGGTACATTCTGATTTACTGGAAGTTCCTGAGCAAGCGGCTAACCCCATTGCTATGATGACAAGAGGTAAAAGCAATATATATTTCTTCATTGCGTTAACTGGTTTTTAGAATAAAGGCGGTTCGGCTAATCGTGTTAGCAGAACCGCCTTCCCTGCATTACATACGTTAATATCTAATTTAACGTAGTTTCTTTTTTAGAATCTGAAACCAAATTTCAATACAGGCATGTCGAACAACTTGATGTTATGATGTCCTATGCTATATTTATCGAAACCCTTTGGGCAGATTTGTATCACGTCGTAGCGGTAAGCTACCGGCTGGAGTTCCAGACCGACAATCATACCTTTGGCGAGACAGTATTCCAGCCCGGCTACGGCAGCGCCTTTGATACCGAATATTTGTCCAGCTTTTCCGGCTGCCAGATATACGTGTTCCGGCAGTCCTTCTTCACTGTCTTCGTCTTCTCCGTCGTTATACGTTTTGCCTGTATAAGGTTCCGTGGTTTCAATGCGCGCCATCTGGAAACCAGCTACGGCTCCTATGTATGGGTGTATGCGTGGATTGCTCGTTTTGAAATAGCGGTTTGAACCTACCGATACGTACCAATTATTGGTAACTTGCGCGTTCACATACTTTTGGGCTGGGATAATCATGTCGGGCACTGATTCATAGTCGCCCTCTATGTAGTCCTTCTTCGGGGTGATACTGATGTTCATGCCCAAAGAGAAGTTGATATCCCAACAGTCGCTTACAAAGTATTTGGCTTGCAGACCGGCGATGTTGATTAAGCTATTGTCATTGAGTCCGCTGATGTTCAGGTAGCCGTTCAGATTGCCCGATTCATCTGTACCTCCGTTTGGAAGTCCTATCGAGCCTTCTGTGTTGGTGTATTTGGGTAAAAGGTAACTGGCGTTATCGTTGTACGATTGTCCGCTATTGCCCAATACCAATGACACCTGCCACTGACCTTTGCGGGGAGCAAACACTACACCCTCTTTGTCGCCGCGGGTTTGTTGCGCCCATGTGGGCGCAACAAAGGCGGCTAACAATAAGATTGTGCAAAGTTTTCTAATCATCTTACTTTTATTAAAGTAGTTGTTACTAAGAATTATTCAGCATCTGTTGCAGAAATACGTTCTATCTCAGCTTGCAGAGCTTCACTTGCTGCTTTCAGTTCTGCTTGAGCTGCTTCCAACGCTTTCTGAGCATCGGCTACGATTTCTTGCTGAGCTGCAACCGGTTCTTTTGTACCGTCAATAACAGCCTGCAGTGCTTCTTTAGCATTGATGTATTCAGTTTCCTTCTCATAAGCAGTAGTTACTGCTGCTTCATAGATGCTTTGTAATTCTTCTCTTAAATCGGCTAGAGTCTTAGAATTAACGGGCTTGCCTTCAGATGTCATCTCTTGGCTTAAATAAACTTCAATAGCTGCATTTATTTTATCAAGAACTGGCTTCTTGGCAAATTTCTGTGATTCTGCTTCAGCGATATCGGTGTCTATCTTTGTAAATTTATCCATCAAAGTAGTGTATGCCGTAGTATAGGCTGTTTCAGCGGGTTCAATAACATCGGCAATGTAAGCTGTGAATTGAGCGTCAATATCTGCCAGATGAGTATCCATCTCTTTTACAAGGTTTTCAATCTTGGTCTTTGTCTCAGGTTGCAGAGCAGCAGTACCTTGAGCGATAAGAGCTTTATAATACTCAATATTACCTACCAGTCCGTATCTAGTATAATTGTTACTATAATAATCGTAAGGAACGAAAGATGCGTCCGGATGCATTGAAGCCCATTCGTTTTCGATTTCTTGTTTAATCTCTTCTGCGGTCAGTTCTACTAAACGGTTTGCATTAGTATAGCCATAAAGTTGTCTTGACAAGTTGCTGATGCTGCTTCTTAAATCGTTTTTATTTATTCTCGCTACATCTTCGGCTTTTACTTCTTGTGGTATGAACTGTTGCTTTTCTGAGTCATAATAATTATAAGCTTCGTTTATAACTGTATAGTTGGTAGAGAAGCCGAAATTATTGTTAAAGTCACTTAGTGCTTGGCATACGTTTTGGTAGGCTGTGTTTTTAATACTAAATGAACCCTCGTACCCGTATATAGCATTCCATAATTTGTTACTCTCGTTTTCTAAAGCGTTATTCGGATTAACTTTGAAATAATCCTCTGTCTCCTTAGCTTCAGCTAGAATTTTATCTTTTTCGGCAATTGTATTTTTGTTATCACGAAGAATTTGTGCTTTTTCATAAGAGCCTTTTATCCAAGTGGTAGTTCCATCTCCATTGTCTTTTAAGTATCCGTTAGCCTCATCATAAGCTTTCTGATATGCAGTTACTGCTTTATTATAGTCTGCTTCGGCAGCTTTATATGCTTTTGCATCATCTGCTGTCGGGTTCTCAATCTGGTCGTATTGGGTTTTAAGCTTGTCATAATTAGCCCATGCCACATTCATTGCTTTTTCTAAAGCACCTGTGTTTTTTTCAATCCCTCTATAGGTTTCTTCCAATTCAGTTTGATTGGCAGCTTTTGCTTTTTCATAGTTGGCTTCAATTTCGGCTAACTTGTCTTGATGTGCATTCCATGCCTTATCCAATTTATCAGTACGGAAGGTATTCAGGGCTTCTACGTCCGCATTGTATTTTTTGATAGCTTCGTTGTAGGCAGCTACAGCTTCTTCCACTATATCAAAACCTTCAAAGCTGGATGGATTTCCATACTCTAACCCTTTGAATGCTTTGACGGCTTGTTCCCATTGTTCTTTTATTAAATCTTTATTATTCTGAGTCTTTTCTAACTCTCTGGTATAACGAGCAACATTTTCTTCTGTCCATGCTTTATCATTCGGATCTAGTGCACAACCGTTAATTGTCTCTTTCAGACTATTGATTGTACTAACCGAATTCAGTTGAAATTCATCGCCATTTTGCAATGCTTTCAGATAGTCGGAGTAATAATATTTGTCTGTTATGGTTTGATCTATTGCTAATCCAAGAGTTGGCTCATTAATTGAAATGATAATATCATTAAGTTTAATTTCTTCTTTTGATTGATTGATATTTACGCTGAAATCTTCTAAATCATTATCCCATTCATAGCCGGTTAAATCCATATAGGTTTGTCTAGCTTTAAGGACTGCTTCATATTCTCCTGCAGTAGCTGTTTCTACCTTGGTTCTTTCTGCAGCAAGATCCGCTAATTTTTTATCTAATGCTTTTAGGTCTGCTTCTAACGTTAGCATCTCTTCTTCCCATTTTTCAGCGGCTTCGAAGGTTTTTCCAGTGTATTCTTCGGCAAGCTTTTGAGCTTCAATAGCGGCATCAAGATCAGCTTTTGCATCATCAACTGCTTTTTGTTGAGTTCTCAAGTAGCTTTCTTTAGCTTCTGTTTTCTCCATGATTTTTGTCAATCGTGCGAGTTCCTTTACGGCACTTTCGTAAGTTGCAGCTTTCTGTTTAACTTCATTTTGAGCAGTATTAAGCGCAGTAGTCCATTTTTCGAGGTATGCATTTTGTGCTTCTGTCAAAGTGTTTTTTGCTAAAGCTAAGTCTTTTAATGCTTGTTCATATAAAGCTTCTTGTTGAACTAATTGTGCTTTTAATCCCATCAATGTTACTTCCAATTGAGCAGCAGCTTCTTGAGCAGCTCTTTCAGCTGCGGCACGTTGTTCTGCATACATCTTGATCTTATTTTCAAGGTCAGCTCTTGCTTCTTCATTTTGAATATTAGCTAATTCTGCCTTATACTCCATTTCTTTTGCTTTCGCAGCTTCATAATCGGCAATAGCTTGAATTCTTGCTGCTTCAGCTTTCTTTACTTCTGCTTCAGCTAACTTTAGAGCAGCCTCTGCTTTAACTTGCTCCACGCTAGCTGCTGCAACAGAAGCTTTAGCCTTCAGCAATTCAGCCTTTGCACCACGTAAGATGGTGATCCCTTCCGGCTCATCATTGTCAATACACCCGGTAAATACCGGCGTCGCTCCCAGCATCATACCGGCTGCGACTAAGTAAGTCCACTTTTTCATAACAATAAAAAATTTGATTAATTAATTACTAGATGGTTAATAAATTATCTATTTCCATATCTATTCTCTTTCTGATTTCTATGCTCATGTGATGGGCTCTGAAGTCCGTTGGCGCTATATGCTCGTACTTCATGAAAGCGGCATAAAAAGAACTTCTGGAAGCAAAACCACATCTTTTGGGTAGAGTTTTGAGGTCGCATTGTTCCATTTTTAGCAATTCTTTGGCATATTCTATGCGATGCTTATTTAATAAGGTCTTTAAATTACATTTAAAGAACATGTTTATTACTTTTGATAAGTAAGTAGTATTAGTACATAGTAAAAGACTGAATTTACTTAAATTGATAGTAGAGTCTAAGTAAATCATTTTGTTCTCTATGCAGTATAAAATGTTCTCGTAGATTTCTTTCATTCTACCGGAAGCGTGATTCGCCTCATCTTTTTTTGCATAAACTATCCGTTCTGGGAGAATATCTTGTATATCTCTCTCAAATAGCTTTTTATCGGTGTTTTTCGTAAATAGCGTTTCCATCGCATGTTTTCTGTTGTTGACACCACAAACTTATGTATTTATTTTATAAGAAAAATACCTTTTGCGAAATATTCTTTAAATTAGTAGTAAAAAATTTAAAAAGCTGGACAAAGTAATGGTTTTCCGTTACAAGATTTGCAATGTATTTACTTTTTATTGATTTTAGGACTAATATGTGTTATTTCTTGTTTGAAAAAGGACAAAAAATAGGTTATTTGTTCTTATAACTGGATATAATGACTTTTTGATGGATTATGTGGGAAAATCTCAGAACTAAGTTTTGGTGTGCCCAAAGGTTTTCTGACCATATTTCTTCGAGGGAAAACTGGAAAGGGGAGAAGCAAGAAAGGGGATATTTATGAGATAAGTGATATTTCTATACAATCTATCTCTCTATATAAGGAATACTTGCGGTTGAATATCAGAAAGTTGCAAAGTGTTAATTACCTGTTTACAAGAAGTTGGGAGTTTGTCGACAAGAAGTTAACTCCTTGTCGACAAACTCCCAACTTCTTGTAGATGGAGAATAGGGGGCTTTTCGGTTACTTTTACAGTTCTTCTATTTCTTTTTCCGAGAGGTTAGTGCTTTGCATGATGAGGGCAATGGGGATTCCGGCTTTTTTTAGGTTACAAGCTATTTCTTTGCGTCCTTCTGCCATTCCTTCTTTTCTGCCTCTTTGGCGCTGCCATACAATGTTTTTTCTACGCTTATAATATCCCAGAATTTTTCATATCCGGCTAATTGCGCATCCGTAAAAGCAGATTCTTCGAGGGCATTCACGGCCTTTTTTAGTTCGGGGTTGGCAAGCAACTCTTCGGGAACTTCCCTGGTCTGTTCATTGATTTCGGTCAGGTATCGTAGCCATAGCACTTGCATTTTTCTCTCGCTATAGTTATGGGGCGTAAATTTGGGAAGTTCCACAAATACCAGATGCAGCCCTTCTATCACTCTGTCCGTATGTTCCATATGTACCAGACGGTAGTAGTGATAGTATTCATTATTCAGGTTCGGTTCAAAGATATCGTTTACCAGATTTAGTGAGTATACGGGTTGCGACAGTTCATACTGTTCGCCGCTCTTCAGCTGGCGCACGTAGGCTTTTGAAGTGTTGAACAATACCCGTTGTTTAAATTCAGGTGATCAGATCATCTGCATCTCCACCAGGAAGACGCGTCCCCGGTTGTCACGGCAACGCACATCAACGATGCTGTTTTTGCGCAACGGGTTGTCTGGCACCAGCTCTACTGGCAGGTATTCTATCTCGATCACTTCCTGACCGGGGTCAAGTGGAAGCAAGGCGTTCAGCAAACTCATTACCAAATCGGGGTGTTCGCCGAAGACGCGTTTGAACGTCAGGTCGGCTTTGGGATCTAAGTATTTCATAATCTCTATATCTTTTGATACATGAATCATGCGAATAATGATGGAGGGTTATTCGCACATAACCATTGATAATTTAACCTTTGCTGATGTGCCGGATAAAAACTGTATCGCTTTTCCTCAATTTCTGAAGATACGTATCTATTGCTTCTTTTCTTATAGTTATGAAGACCTTGCTTCTTTACTTTGCATTGCTTTATAAAATGTAGTATCTCCCCCAGTTTGTGTAACAACGTGCAACGATAAGATAAATTAATACCCCGCCTGCCCGACTTATGATATAAATCCCTATCTTTGTGGCGCTTTTTAACAAAGAACAGGATTAAAATTAATAGATATAACAAAAAAATGGCACAAGAAGACGTTTTTAAGAAACTCGTATCACACTGTAAGGAATACGGTTTCGTATTCCCCTCCAGCGATATCTACGACGGATTGGGAGCAGTGTATGACTATGGTCAGATGGGTGTGGAACTGAAAAACAACATTAAACAATACTGGTGGCAGAGCATGGTGTTGCTGCACGAAAACATTGTCGGTATCGACTCCGCTATCTTTATGCACCCCACCATCTGGAAGGCTTCCGGACACGTAGACGCATTCAATGACCCATTGATTGACAACCGTGACTCTAAAAAACGTTATCGTGCCGATGTGCTGATTGAAGACCAGTTGGCTAAGTACGATGATAAAATCAATAAAGAAGTAGCCAAAGCTGCCAAACGTTTCGGAGAGGCTTTTGACGAAGCACAGTTCCGTAGCACAAACGGCCGCGTACTGGAACACCAGGCTAAACGTGACGCATTGCACGAACGTTTTGCAAAGGCTCTGAATGATAATAACCTTGACGAACTTCGCCAGATTATTCTGGATGAAGAAATCGTTTGCCCCATCAGCGGTACAAAGAACTGGACGGAAGTTCGTCAGTTCAACCTGATGTTCTCTACTGAAATGGGCTCTACATCAGATGGTGCCATGAAGATTTATCTGCGTCCGGAAACGGCTCAGGGTATCTTTGTGAACTACCTGAATGTACAGAAGACCGGTCGTATGAAGATTCCTTTCGGTATTGCACAGATCGGTAAGGCTTTCCGTAACGAAATCGTTGCCCGTCAGTTCATCTTCCGCATGCGTGAGTTCGAACAGATGGAGATGCAGTTCTTCGTGAAGCCGGGCACAGAACTGGACTGGTTCAAGAAGTGGAAAGAAATCCGTCTGAAATGGCATAAGGCATTGGGCTTTGGTGATGGTAGTTATCGCTATCATGACCATGACAAGTTGGCCCACTACGCCAATGCTGCTACAGATATCGAGTTCCTGATGCCTTTCGGCTTCAAGGAAGTGGAAGGTATCCATAGCCGTACGAACTTCGACTTGTCTCAGCATGAGAAGTTCTCCGGTAAGAACATTAAATACTTCGACCCCGAAACGAACGAGAGCTATACTCCGTATGTCATCGAGACTTCTATCGGTGTTGACCGTATGTTCCTCAGCATCATGTCCGCTTCTTATTGCGAAGAGCAACTGGAGAGTGGAGAAAGCCGCGTAGTGCTGAAATTGCCTGCTGCGCTTGCTCCTGTGAAGTTGGCTGTGATGCCGTTGGTGAAGAAGGACGGTCTGCCCGAAAAGGCCCGCGAAATCATCGACTCATTGAAGTTCCACTTCCACTGTCAGTATGATGAAAAAGATAGTATCGGTAAGCGTTACCGCCGTCAGGATGCCATCGGTACTCCGTTCTGCGTGACCGTTGACCATCAAACTCTGGAAGATAACTGCGTGACACTGCGTAACCGTGATACGATGCAGCAGGAACGCGTGGCTATTGCTGAACTGAATAACATCATTGCAGACCGTGTCAGCATTACATCCTTGCTGAAAACGTTGCAGTAAGTAATACAATAAATGATTAGAATGAAAAAAAAACTCTTGGTATTTCTGCCTTTCCTGTTGTTCGTAGCAGGTGTATTCACTTCTTGTGAAGAAGTGGAAGAAGCTGGTAAGTATGACAACTGGCAAGAACGCAATGAAACTTATATCGATTCGTTGAGCTTAATCGTAAATGGCAGAATTGATAGAATCATAGAAGGGGGAGTGTATGAAGGTGATAACGGTGACTCCGCTAAGTTGGCTAAGATTCTTGTTGGTGAGCTGTTCGCTATTAAAGATACTTATGCAAGTACAGACGGTAATCCTCAATATATCTATTGCAAGAAGATTAAGGGGGATAATCGGGAAGGACAGCGTCCGCTCTACACTCAGTCTTTCTCAGCCTATTATTATGGTACGATAATAACAGGTGAGAAGTTTGACGGTAATTTTACGGGCTACAGTGCAATAGATCGGGGCACATTAGATGCTAAAGAGAAGGGACCGACAGATTTTGACTCTCCAAGTACTTTTTCTGTGACCGGTGTAATTACGGGATGGACGGCTATCGTGCAATATATGCATACGGATGAGCGTTGGATGGTGTATGTTCCTTATCAATGTGCATATAAAGAAAGTGGTCGCGGTTCCCTTCCCGGTTATACAGCTTTGATATACGACATGGAGCTGGTAAGCGTAGAATAGAGTTCTTTTTGATGAAAATAGTAAAGGATGTCTGTTCCCGGAAGGAATGGACAGCCTTTTTTCGTAAGGTACAGTTATCTGTCAGATTTGAGATAACGATTTATATTTTCTTCTTTAATGCCTTTACCCAAATCTTATATCCTTCTTCATTCAGATGCAGTCCGTCGCTGGTTAGTTCACTACGTAATACATTCGTTCCTTTTTCAGTAAACAGCGGGAACAGATTGATGAATGTGATTTTGTGCTCTTTGGCTAAGGTTTCCAGTTGGGCATTGATTTCGGGAACCATATTGGTTTTCCCTGTCAGCTTTTTGTAGCGTCCGAAGCTTTCGTTGAAAGGCAGGAGGCTTTGCAGGTAGAGTTTCGTATCAGGAGATTCACGTTGGATGCGCTCTATGGTCATGCGTATCATGCTGACGATGCTGTCGGCAGTCAGATCGTGCGAAATGTCGTTGACACCGGCAAGGAGAAAGAGCTTTTCAGGATGTCCCGGGAGTATCTGGTGCAGGCGGTCGTATATGCCCATTACCTCGTCACCGATGATACCGCGGTTGCGGATGTTCTTTTTGTTGAGGCGGGCGTTCCAGTCACCGCCGCCTTCTGTAAGGCTGTTACCTACCATGACGATATCTTTGGAGGTGATGGCGGGTTCATCCATGAATTGAAGGAAACGTTTGTAGTAATGCTCTGTGTAAATGCGTGGAGCCGGATAAATGGATGCGGCTACGGCATTGGAAACCAGAGAACGCAAGCGTACCACACTGTGCCCGTCTTCGGGATGCACGGCGTTGATAAGCAGGATAACTGAAATGTCATTATCAGGGTCTATCACGATGGATGTTCCGGTATATCCGGTATGGCCGTAGGTGTTGGGTCCCAGATAGTCTCCATTGTTGGAAGCATAGGCTGTGAAATTGTCCCAACCTAAAGTGCGCCCTAATGAGGCAGTGGCGCGGGGAACAGTACGCATGGCCTTGACACCCAACGGGCTGAGAATACGGTGTCCGTTCCACTCTCCGCCGTTTTGCAGGGCGGCGCAGAGAAGTGCAATGTCTTCGGCACAGGAGAATACACCGGCATTGCCGGAGATGCCGCCATTCATGACGCGGGCCAGCGGGTCATGTACTTGTCCGCAGAGGACGCTGCCGTCAGGCTGCTTTTCGGTGGGGGCAACTTCTTTCAATTGATAATTGACAGTTGACAATTGACGATTGGCTGCGCTGTGGGTATCGGTTTTTGCCCAGTGGGGGAGGGAGGTGTTTATCCATTTGCCGTCTTTGTCACGCTTGCAGGGTAGGTAGTCGGTATGGTTCATGCCCAGGACATCAAACAGGTTTTTGCGGGCGAAGTCACGTAATGATTGTCCGCTGACGGTTTCGATGATGCGTTGCAGGGTGATGTAGTTGAGGCAACTGTATTGGAAGTCGGTCTGCGGTTTGAAGTCGCGGCGGCAGTTGGCAATGTATTCTATTAATCCGTCGGGACTGGGGGAGCCGTATTGCTTTTCCAGTTCGGACGTTGGAGCATAAGGTGGGAGGCCGGAGGTATGTGTCAGCAGGTCGGCGATGCGGATGACTTTCTTGTCTTTGCCGTCTTCGCTTGCCCAGTTCTTGAAATCGGGGATATAGAGACTGACCGGATCCAGGAGACGGAGCTTTCCACGTTCTGCCAGGATGTGGGTACAGATAGCGGTGGACATGGATTTGCTGCATGAAGCCATGTCGAAGATGGTATTTACGGTCATGGGCTCGGCATTGGGGTATATGCGCTTGTTACCGTAGGCTTTGAGGTAGGCCATTTTTCCGTTGCGTACTACGGCAAGTACGGCACCGGGGATGTCTTTGTTCGCTATGGCGGTTTCTATCGCTTCGTCAGCGTACATCAGTTTACGGGAGTCCATGCCGACTTGTTCGGGGGCTATGCGTTGCAAAGGCTGTGCGTTGGCTTGCAGGGCAAGCAATGCAAGGAAAAGGAAGGAGGGGATTAGCTTCATAATATTGGGTGTTATCAATGAATCAGAGAATTAATGATGGGGTGGTAGGTGAGAAAAGGAATCATTTTCCTCTGTAGGCATCTACCGCCTTCTTCACCGAGCCGTGCATCAGCAGCAGTGCTTTCGCCTTACCATAGTCCAGACCGAGTTCTTCTACAATCATGCGTGTGCCACGGTCCACTAACTTTTGGTTGCTCAATTGCATATTCACCATTTTGTTGCCTTTCACACGGCCCAGTTGTATCATGACCGAGGTGGTAATCATGTTCAGTATCATCTTCTGTCCGGTACCTGACTTCATGCGTGAGCTTCCGGTCACATATTCCGGACCGACAATCATCTCGATAGGCACATCTGCTTCCGCAGCCATCGGCGAATCGGGATTGCTGGTGATACACCCTGTGAGAATGCCGTGTTCACGGGCTTTCTGCATGGCACCGATGACGTAGGGAGTGGTGCCGGAAGCCGCAATGCCGATGACGGTATCTTTGTCGGTAATGTTACGCTCGATAAGTTCTTCCCAGCCGCGGCGGGTGTCGTCTTCCGCATTCTCCACCGGATTGCGCAAGGCGGTGTCACCACCTGCTATCAGTCCGATCACGAGCGTCGGCGGCATACCGAACGTGGGAGGTATCTCCGATGCGTCCAACACTCCCAGACGTCCGCTGGTTCCGGCGCCCATATAGAAGATGCGCCCGCCCTGTTTCATGCGCGGAACAATCAGATTAACCAGTTTCTCAATCTGTGGAATGGCTTTCTGAACAGCCAATGCCACTTTTTGATCCTCTGTATTGATGTCCTCCAATATTTCGCGGACAGATTTCTTTTCTAAGTCGTTGTAGAGCGAAGGTTGCTCTGATATTTTAATGAATGCCATAATGACTCAATTATTAATTATTAATTCTCAATTGTTAATTGTCAATTGTTTTATGATATCTGATTAATCCCTCCATCGGGCTCTTGAGTATAGTGCCTAATTGGATGCCCATCTCCTGCGTAGCCTCGGCAAGCACTTCTTTGTAATGGAACGCTACGGAACCGATGAAGTGTACCTTGCTGTGTTCGTAATCGTATTGCATGACATTCCTTTTGAGGAAAGCCTTGAAGCTGTTCAGCACAAGCGTGTGCACGCAGGGTTCGTGCAGGTTCTGTGCAAGGAAAGGTGACAGGCTTGCCAGGAAACGGTTCGGAAATGGCTTGCGATATACGCGGTCGATGATGTCTCCCGGTTCCAGATCGAACTGTTTGAGGAACTTGTCTTTCAGTTCCGGAGTCATCTGGTTTTTCAGGATGTCGCCTACCAGCAACTTACCCAGGTAAGCGCCGCTACCTTCGTCGCCGAGGATGAAGCCCAGGGGCGAAACGTTGGCTTTTATGTGTTCTCCGTCGTAATAGCACGAGTTGGAACCTGTGCCCATGATGCAGGCGATGCCCGGCTCATGTCCACAGAGCCCGCGTGCTGCGGCAAGCATGTCAGTGTTTACTTCTACTTTGCCTTCCGGTACCTGAAGATGCCGGGTGATGGCGCGGTATACCATAGCTATCTTGTCGGGGAAGCCACAGCCGGCACCGTAAAAGTATACAGCATCGAAAGCATTGGTTGTTAACTGGGGCAGAAGCGCTGTCGCGATTTCATTACTGATTTCCTCTTCCGACTGAAAGAAAGGGTTGGTGCCTTTCGTAAAAATCTGCTGGATGAGTTTACCTTTCTCTACAACACACCAATCAGTCTTTGTAGAGCCACTGTCTGCTATTAATATCATATCGTTCAATTTTAATTGTTTACTCTGTTGATAACTTCGTTACTCTTCATTATATCTTGATATATATCTTCCTTTTGTACAGTTGATAACCGATGCACCAGTTGAGGACAACGAAGAGTAGGGCATAAGCCAATGAACCGCCTGTTTCGCCGAATACCGGCATCAGGACTATCTTATATAAGAATCCGTGTATGCTGATGCTGGCATCACCCCAGGGGAAACTGATGCTGCCGAACAAGATGCCGAGCACGCCACCCAGGACGTACATGAACAGCGGGTTGATACCGAAAGCTTCGAAGAAAGTACTCCATTTCTTATATCCTTTCACGTCGATGATCCAGATGAGCAGTGCAAGGAAGCTGGATGCCAGCCCGCAAGTGGTGAGCACGAAGGTGGGGGACCAGATTTTCTTGTTGATGGGGCAGCCGTAACTCAGCAGGAAACCTGCAAAGGTGAGGATGACACCTACCAGAAACAGTTTGATGAGGTGGGAGTTAAGTAACTCCTCACGGCTTTGGGCTTTGTTGCCGTCCAGCATCATACGTCCTACGCAGAAGCCCAGTAAAACATGGGCGATGGCGGGGATGGTGCTTAAAAGTCCTTCGGGGTCGATGCCGTTGTCCTTGTACATGTGGGCGGGGGTGAGGATGGCACGGTCTACTATGGAGAGGACGTTGGTTTCGTTGTAGGAGAAGCCATTGCCGCACATCAGCAGGATGAAGTAGCCTATCAGCAAGGTGGCAATGAGGTAGGGGATATGCCGGTGCTTCATGGTCAGGGCAATGATGGCGGTGGCGCCGTAGCACAGGGCAAGACGTTGCATGACGCCCAGGATGCGGATGCGGTCGAATGTCCATACGGATTCCCAAAATTGGGCGCCGAAGCCGATGCCCTCACTGGGGCTCGTCCAGTAGTAACAGAACTTGGAGAACCAGCCGATGGCAAGGCCGATGAGGAAGATGATGATGGTGCGTTTCAATATCTTCATGGCGGCGGCATGGCTGAACTCGAAGTTGTACTTCTTCAGGGAGATATAGGTAGAGATACCCATAATGAACATGAAGAAGGGGAAGACGAGGTCGGTCGGGGTGAGGCCGTTCCACTCGGCATGGCGCAGAGGGGCATATATGTGTCCCCAGGTGCCGGGGTTGTTCACCATAATCATACCCGCAATGGTGACACCGCGAAGGATGTCGAGGGCAAGGATACGTTTGTTGGTTTTCGTTTGACTGTTCATGGCAATAAGTGTGTTAAGTTATTCAATTTTCTCTGTGCATTCGTCTACAAGATAAGCGATGGAGACATAGGGAATGCCGGAGTTGGTGGTCAGCCCTATTTCGCAGGTGCGGCTGTTGGAGTAACCTATGGCTACGCCGGAGGCTTCTATCTGCGGACGGAGCTTGCGCAAGGCATAAGAGTTCAGTTGGGGATAAGTGAATCCCCGGTCGCCGGCAAAACCACAGCACCCTACTTCTTCGGGAATGATGACGTGGGTGGAGCAGAGTTTGGCCAGGGAGATGATGGTGTCTGCCAGCCCCATGCGGCGCATGGAGCAGGTGATGTGCAGGGCTACGGGGCGGTCGGTCTGTGTGAAGACCAGACGGTCGCGCAGGAAAGTGTAGATGAACTCGGCGGGTTCGTAGAGTTTCATCCGTTTGATGGTTTCACGCATACGGTGCAGGCAGGGACTTTGGTCGCAAAGTACGGGGTATTTGCCTTGCTCACTGGCTTCCCAAAGGGCGGCTTCGAGCTCGGCGGCTTTGCGGTCGGCAATGTCGAGCATACCTTTGCTTTCCCAGATGGTGCCGCAACAGAGTTTGTCCATATCCTTTGGGAAGATGACTTCGTAACCGCCTTTCCGGAGGAGGGAAATCATCTTGTTGACCAAAGGCTGCACTACGGGGGAACGCTTCGGAAGGCCCATGGTTTGGTTGATGCAGCTGGGGAAGTAAACGACTTTGTTCAATTGACAATTGACAATTGACAATTGACAATTGGCTGCGCTGTTGGACGTTGCGCTGTCATGCTGCATAGAATTGTCAATTGTCAATTGTGAATTGTCAATTGGAAGAGGCATGGCAGGCGTCCATAAGGGTATTCCTAATATGTTGTGCAGGCTTTTGGTGATACTGCTCATGGCTTTTGTGCCTAATAGGGAATGCCCGAAATTGGCTAATGATAGTACGGGGCGCAAGGCGCTCTTTACACCTGCGAAGTGGTTGGCGGCGAAATCGCCTGCCTTATATCCGAGGCTGCCTTTCGGCAACGATTCCTGACGGATGATATGGGTCAGGTCGCCCGTATTGATATTCATCGGGCAGGACATGGAGCAAAGGCCATCTCCCGCACAGGTCTGATTGCCGGGATAACGGTATTGCTTTTCGAGTAAAGCCAGACGTTCCTCGTCCTCTCCGCTCTGTCTCAGACGGGATATTTCCCGTTGCACTACGATACGCTGACGGGAAGAGAGGGTAAAGCCGCAAGATAAACAGTTTACTTCGCAGAAACCACATTCGATACACTTATTCAATTGACAATGGACTTTGTTCAATTGACAATTGACAATTGACAATTGACAATTGGCTGCGCTGTGTTGGGCTGCGCTATGTTGGGCTGCGCTGTTGGACGTTGCGCTGCCATTCTGCATAGAATTGTCAATTGTCAATTGTGAATTGTCAATTTGAAACAGCGGCAGCTGTTTCAAGTCCTTGATATGACATTGCGGGTCATCATTGAAGATGACACCCGGGTTGAGCAGACCTTTCGGGTCGAACAACTGCTTTACGGCTTTCATGGCTTCGAAGGCGGCTTCTCCCCATTCGTATTTCACGAAGGGGGCCATGTTGCGGCCTGTTCCGTGTTCGGCTTTCAGTGAACCGTCGTATTTATCGACTACCAGTGATTTTACGTCATTCATCAGTTCCTCGTAGCGTTTCACTTCGGCATCGGTGCTGAAGGACTGGTTGAGGATGAAATGATAGTTCCCTTCCAGGGCATGACCGTAGATGCAGGCGTCGTCATAGCCGTGTCGGGCGATGAGCTGCTGCAGGTCGGCGGTGGCTTCGGGCAGGTCTTCGATGTGGAAAGCTACGTCTTCGATGAGACAGGTGGTTCCGGGCTGGCGTGTGCCGCCTACGGAGGGGAAGATGCCCGAACGGATAGCCCAGTATTTGGAGTACTCCTCCGGTCGGTCGGTGAAGTGCACGGGGATGTAAGTGCTGAAAGATGTCAGGCAGGCTTCGATGGCTGACAGGTTTTGTGCCAGTTCCTCACGGGTGCGGGCTTTGGTCTCGGTCAGCACGGCGGTGAGGCCGGAGGGGTCGGAGACTTCTTGCTTATACCTTATATATATGGGGTCGTCTACGGAAGAGAGACTCTTGTAGTCCAGCAACTCGGCGCCCTTCACAATGAATGAAGAATGAGGAATGAGGAATGAAGAATTACCTTGCGGTGTAACAGCGCAGCCTGATTCTTCATTCTTCATTCCTAATTCTTCATTTTTAAGCTCCTTCATCGCCACCACGGCCCGGCAGGCATCCTTGATACTCTTGAAGTAGAGCATGGCGCTTGCCTTGTGCGGATAGTCGTACTCTGTGCGCATGGTGACTTGTGAGAGGAACGCAAGCGTACCTTCGGAGCCTACCATCAGGTGGGCGATAATGTCGAACGGGTCGTCGAAGCGGACGAAGGGTAAGAGGTTCAGTCCGGTTACGTTCTTGATGGAGTATTTATATCGGATGCGGGCGGAGAGAGCTTCGTCGGCACGTATCTCATCGCGCAACTCACGGATGCGGTTGAGAAAATCGGGGTGTGTGGCTTCAAAGGAGGCACGGGAGATGCCGTCGCCTGTGTCCAGCACGGTGCCGTCAGCCAGCACGATGCGGGCGGAGATGAGCACTTTGTCACTGTTGGCATGGGTGCCGCAGTTCATGCCCGAAGCGTTGTTCATGACGATGCCGCCCACCATGGCCGATTTCACCGAGGCGGGGTCGGGGGCGAACTTGCGTCCGTAAGGCGCGAGAATCTCGTTTACCCGCTGACCGATGATGCCCGGTTGCAGCGTAATCTGTTCGTGGTCGGGAGAGATGCTGTACTTCTCCCAATGCTTGCCGGCTACTATCAGGATGGAGTCGCTAATGGCCTGTCCGGACAAACTGGTTCCTGCGGCACGAAACGTCACGGGCAGACCGTAGCGGTCGGCCAACCTCAGCAGGCCGGAGATTTCTCCTTCGTTGCCGGAACGAATCACGATTTGAGGAATGAGGCGGTAGAAGCCCGCATCCGTTCCCCATGCCAACCGGCGCAGTTCGTCGGTGTATATCCTTTCTTGCGGGATAAATTCTCTTATCTCCTGCAAAAATGAAGTGTATTTACTTTTTACCATATCGTTTTCCCCTTTCTTTTCCTTATCTTTCTTCTCTTCTTTCACTGGTACCCCTGTCAGAACATGCTGTAGAGCGGTTTTGATGCTGCCCCGATGTCGCCTGTGATGACAAGCGCTTCTCACCCCTCCTGACATGCGCTTCTCACTACCCATGACAAGCGCTTCTCATGACCCATGACATGCGCTTGTCATGAGGGGTGACATGCGCTTGTCTTTACGGCTCTCTCTAGTGTAAGAAACGTTTACTATTGTCTACTTGTACAGGTGGTATCTTCGGGACAACCGTCGGAAGTCTTCCGCATCCTTATACCAGTAATCGCGTGCATCTTCCCAACGGTTGCGCCGGGAGAACCGTCGGCGTATCTCTTCGGAGCCGCTCACCATGTCGAACATCCGGAAACGTCCCTTGTCGGCATGGTCAAACACGGCCCGGTCGGGATAGAGTGCCGCCACTTCCTGCATCACGAGAAACTGGATGTCGCTCAACGGCGCTTTCTGCACGTCCATGATGTGTACCTGCACGCCTTGCAGCAGCTCGCCTTTTCCTACGGAGTAGAACGGTTTCAGGTACATCGGGCGGAACACGACGCCCGGCACGGCCAATGCGTTCAGGTTCCGGGCCAGTTTTTCGGCTTCCACCCACGGGGCGGCAAACATCTGGAACGGGATGGTGTAGCCTACGCCGATGGACATATATCCCAACTCACCCAAAATGCCGCTTACGGGGTAGAACACAGCCGAGTGCGGATGTGGGATGTGCGGGGAAGAGGGCACCCATTGCAGGCCGGTCTGTGCATAATCCATCCGGCGTTTCCAGCCTTTCATCTTTACGACGTGCAGGTTGCATTGCGCTGCCATCATCCGTTCTCCGTTCAGCATCAGTGCCAGCTCGCCGCAAGTGAGTCCGTAAAGGTACGGAATTTTAAACTGGCTGACAAAGGAAATGCAATTGTCTTCTACGAGGTTACCTTCTATTTTCAATCCGCCTACCGGGTTGGGACGGTCCAGGACGATGAATTCTTTGCCATTCTCGGCAGCGGCTTCCATGGCCAGTCCCATCGTACTGATGTAGGTGAATGAGCGGCAGCCGATGTCTTGAATGTCGTATACCAGTACGTCGATGTCTTTCAGCATTTCCGGAGTGGCTTTGCGTGTTTTCCCATAGAGGGAGTAGACGGGGAGGCCGGTGCTGGCATCTTTGATATCTGTCACGTGGTCGCCTGCATGCACGTCACCTCGCACGCCGTGCTCCGGGCCGAAGAGGGCTACGAGGTTCACATTGGGGGCTTCGTGCAGGATGTCGATGGTGGATTTCATCTGATTGTCCACTCCTGTGGGGTTGGTAATCAGTCCCACACGCTTGCCTTCCAGGCATTTGAAGTTCTGGGATTTCAGGACTTCGATGCCGGTCTTTATCTTGATCTTTTGAGCCTTCATGGCGCTACAGAGGACGCAGAGGACACAGAGGAGAATATACTTTTTCATGGTTTATAATTTAATTTATGCGAATCAGGGAGGGGGAATTAACTCCTGCTTGTAACTACTTTATCACTTTTTCCCGTATGCCGGATCAATCTTCCTGTCGGCAAACACCGTGACTACGATGGTGGCGGCGCAACAGACGATTACTATCCAGAAGAAGTTGACGTAGCCGACCGCTTCCTGGAGGTAACCCGCAAACATACCCGGAATCATCATGCTCAGAGCCATGAAAGCGGTGCAGATGGCATAATGCGATGTCTTGAACTCGCCTTCGGAGAAGTACATCATATAGAGCATATAGGCCGTGAATCCGAATCCGTAGCCGAACTGCTCGATGGCGATGGCCGTGGAGATGGCAAACAGATTGTCGGGTTGGCCGATGGCCAGGTAGACGAATGTCAGGCAGGGCAGCGTCATGCACGCCGCCATCCACCAGATAGATTTCTTCAGTCCGATGCGCGATGCGAACAGTCCGCCCAGAATGCCGCCTACGGTGAGGAATATCACTCCGATGGTACCGTACACGATACCTACTTCCGCTGTAGAAAGTTCCAGACCTCCCGCTTCTTTGGAAGCTACAAGGAAAGGCATACACATCTTGATGAGGAACGCTTCGGGCAGTCGGTAGAGCAGCATGAAGGCGATGGCGAGCCATACTCCCGGTTTGGTGAAGTAAGTGGCGAACGTGCGTCCGAACTCTTTGAATATGGCTTTTGCACTGGCCGTTCCCGGTGTCAGGACGGACTTGTCGGCCGTCGGTTTGGGGATTGCAAAGAGGTGATAGAACGTCACCAGACTGAACATGACGGCTGTAACCAGCATGGTGATGGTCCACGACAGTGGGATATCTTTGTATTTCAGCTCGATGGTACCGGCGATGGCTACCAGTACTCCTTGTCCGAAGATGGATGCAAGGCGGTAGAAAGTGCTTCGGATGCCGACAAATGCCGCCTGGTCGCTCTGCTTCAGTGCCAACATATAGAAACCGTCGGCGGCAATGTCGTGCGTGGCCGAGGCAAAGGCGGTAATGATGAACAAAATCAATGTGATGGTGAACAGGCTGATGGGAGTTGTCCCGGCTGCTATCATCGCTTCATCCGGTTTGGGTATGGACAACGTCAGCAGGATGAATGCTATCGACATCAGAATTTGCATGGAGATGGTCCACCATCGTTTGGTCTTGATGATGTCGATGAACGGACTCCAGAAGGGCTTGATGGTCCAGGGCAGATACAGCAGACTCGTAAACAAGGCCATCTCTCCATTGGGAACTCCCATCTTGGCAAACATCAGTACCGAGATGTTGTTGACAATGAAGTATGGAATGCCTTGTGCGAAGTATAGGGTAGGCACCCATGCCCAGGGGGATATTTTTTTTGTACTGTTCATGATATTGAATAGGTTATTGTTTGGTAAGATTAGTCATATAGTTGGTCAAGGCTCGCGCCAATGTAATAGTGCAGCAGTATTGCGTCATACTTATAGCCTTGCTCACCCATCACGGCAGCACCTATCTGGCACAGGCCTACGCCATGTCCCCAGCCGGCTCCGGTGAGGATGAAGCGTCCCGGGATGCCTTCGGGAGAGATGTCTTCCTTGTCTACAACGAAAGCGGAGCTGTAGAGATGGGAAGCGGACAGCGTGCGGCGTATCTCCAGCTCTTTGCCGATGATAAGCGTCCGTTTGGTTCCTACGATTTTCAGCTTCCAGAGGCGTCCCGAAGTGCCGCGGGCGATGGGGACAAGGTCGATGATTTGTCCGTAATCAATGCCGGAGCGTTTCAGGATCAGTGCGGATAGCTCGTCCTGGGTGTACTCCACTTTCCAGCGGTAGAAATCCGTAGTTTCCTGGTCGTAGTTGTTCAGTACCTGCGAGAGGATTCCCTTATCTGTGGTGTTGCAGAAGGCGGGCGGAGAGGTGCGAATCCAGGTTGTTGCTTCTTGCTCATCTGTCAGGTCGGGTAGTCCGCTGCCGGGTTGGGTGGCTCCGAAGCTGAGGTCGCAGGTCTTGGGGTTGAAGATGCGGAAGTCGCGTTGTTTGCGGAGATATGGGTGGGGGGCATCTTCCCAGCAATACTGGAATTCCTCGAATGCACCGCCGCAGCATTTGGAGAAGCGGGCGTCGCATATCTTGCCACCGTACATCAGGACTTGTCCGCGGGTGGCGGCAATGGCTTGCTTTACGATTTCGGTAGAGGCGCGGGTAATGCCCTGATAGCGTTGGCAATGGTCGTCGGCGCAGACGTCGAAACGGGTGTGGGCGTCGCGCTCATACCATTTCAATTGACAATTGACAATTGACAATTGACAATTGGCTGCGCTGGGCTTGGCTGCGCTATTGGATGCTGCGCTGGTGTGCTGCATAGAGTTGTCAATTGTCAATTGTGAATTGTCAATTGCTAAGAGCCAGCTGCGCGAAATGACGGCGTGGGCTTTTAGTAATTCCAGTGAGGCGGTTGCGCTCATCTCGCTGGAGATCACGCTGGTCAGGTAGTCTTCCACGTGGATGACGTTGATGGCTGTCAGTTTATTGTTTTCTGTAATAATCTTCAGGGCACCCAGGAAACGCTGGTCTTCTTTGCGTTCCCAGTGAAAGTTGATACCGATGGTGACGTCCAGCAATTCAAAAGAGTCGGTGGCTTCGTCTATTGGTTCGAACAGGAGTTCGTCATAAAGGCGTCCGTTCCACAGTATCTTGCCTTCGTTGTAGGTAGCGACTTGTTTGCCGCTGACAACGGTGTGGTGGGTCACTACTCCGTCGCAGTACGTCCCTGTTATTTGGTAAGGGTTCAGCAATACGAACTCTATCTGCGGCTCAAACAATATGCCTACGTGTACTTTGGGCTCTTTCATCATATAATCATATTTTAGGTGGACTATATTTTCTCCTTGATGCGTTGGCGTACCCTGTGGAAGTCTTTGGTGGAAAGACATACTTCACTCAGTATCTGCGCCACATCTTCGGCTGTTATCTTCAGAAAATCTTTTTCTACCGGAGTGATAAATACTCCGCCAAGGTCAACGGATGCGGGACTGCTTAACAGATTTGCTTCTCCCTCGGCTGTATAACAGGCCGGGCGGTGCTTCTCGCGCGGAAATACGCATACTATCCATTTTTCGTCCTCATACCATGCCAGTACATTCATCATCGGCTCGTCATCTCCCGGCTTCGTGTCCAGTGAATGGTAGATGATGTCGAACAGCGAAGCGGCGTGTTTCTTATTGGCGGACTCGATGACAAGCGTAGCCCGTGGTGCATCATTCAGATACCAAAGGGTGGCTTCGCTGTAATCCACTACTTTGCCTGCTATTTGTCCGCGCCAGTCTTTTTCAATGGGCATAAAACCTTTGTTCCCGGCTTGGAAATGGGCATGGTCGGGGGCGGATGCACCGCATCTGGGACCATTATAGAATATCGTGTAATCCGTCAGCACCTGTGCCAATGCCAGCATATCATTGAAACGGACAGCTATGCGCTGGTCCACGTGTGCCACTTCCGGTATCGTCAGGTGACGGGGGAAAATGGGGAACGGATTCACCAGGATGTTGTAATGCCCTTCAAACGGGATGCCTTTCTGTACCGGCGGTAAATTGGCGGGACAGAGGAAACATTTGCGTTCCTTGATGGACTTGGCATCTACTTTAGCTCCCGAAGAAACGATACGCGCAGGGTTGAACTGTACTTTATAGGGAATACCGTTTACGTCCAGTTCTCTCACTTGCACGCCGGAAAGGGCGGCGTAATTGTTACGCGCCATTTCCCAAGTGTCAAGTTGGCTGGTCAGGAGGTCGTTTATGGTCTGATTCATAAGAGTTGTATTTTCTTGTTCATCGCTACACGTGCCTGTAGTTCCCATGTGCGGATGCGGTCTTTATACAGGTTGTGACTGTTCATCTTCACAATGTCCAGCGAAGCATCCGAATTGTCGTCCCAGCGGCGGCACAGATAAACCACATCGTACACACGGCCTATTTGATAGTGGCGGGAGAAGTTCAGTCCCAACGCATAGTCCTCACCATAGCTGGTATTGGGGACTTTTACCTCACGCAGCACCGGAGTGTAGAAAGCGCGCGGAGCACCCAGGCCGTTGATGCGCAGCGCATTGTTGCGCCCGTTCTCCGGTGTCCATTCTTTATGGTCGATGATGCCCGGGGCGATCATATTCATGTTGAAGTCCGTCATCATATACGTGCCTACTACCATGGCACAATTCTGCTCGTAGAAGGCGCGCACCATGATTGTCAGGGTATTCTCATCCTTGTATACATCGTCGCTGTCCAGCTGTACGGCAAACTTGCCGCACTTCGGGTGATGTACGCCTATGTTCCAGCAACCGCCGATACCCAGGTCGTTGCGTTCGGGGATGATGTGGATGAGGCGTTCGTCGTTCTTGTATTCGTCGATAGCTTCCGTAGTGCCATCTGTTGAATGGTTATCAATGATAATCAGATTGAATTTGAAGTCCGTCTTCTGTTTCAGGACTGAGCTGATGGCATCACGGATGGTACGGATGCGGTTGCGTACGGGAATGATAACCGATGCTTCATATTCAAAGTCTCCGGCGGAAAATTCTATCTGTTTGAAGTCAGGAGCCAGATAACCGCCGATTTCTTTCAGATGTTCCGTACAAGCCTGTTCCATTTCAATCTGCCGGTCACGGTTCTTCGGGTCTACATAGTCGAATATCTTTTCACCGCTCTTACGGGTGTCGTCTTCGATTTCACTGTAGAGGTATTCGTTGATGTGTACCAGGCTTTCTTTCTGGCTTACTTTCAGACGCAGGTCGTAGAGACCGGCAAATTTATATTGGTCTTCGGCCATACGGGAAGCGGCTTCCAGGAAGGCGTCCGTACGGAACAGGAGCACAGAGCCGAAGTCGAAATCATCACGCAGTGAACCGAACTGATAGTCGATGACCGGAGCATTCGTTTGTTTGCCTTCTTTCACCTGGTAACGGTCGGCATAAACCATGCCTGCACCACTGTCTTCGGCAATGTGTATCATACGTTCCAAGGCAAACAACCCCAGTTCGAGTGTAGTGTATTTAGTATAAATCAGCGTATATTTTGCATCGGCATGTCCGGCAATGTTACGGATGTTTCCACTGGATAGGATGGAGTCCGTATGCAAGACGCGACACCCGGGCAACTTCTCGGTAACGTCCGGCATGGCCATCAGATAAATGTTATTCACTAAACCGCTTTCTTGCAACCCTTTTACTGTCTTTTCCGCTTGAGCAGTTCCCGCAAAGGGAATAAAGCAATTGACAATTGACAATTGACAATTGACAATTGGTGCTTGATGATAAGCTGCGCTATTTTCTGTCTTTTCGTTTTTCATATTCTAATTGTTATATTAATATTTTCCATGTCTATCAAATAATTGTCAATTGTCAATTCTCAATTGTCAATTGTCAAAAGGCCTACCTCTCCGCTGGTGGCGGTGAACAGCACTTGCCGGGCATTCAGCGGCACTACTGTGCTGATGAGGGAGTTGCCTATTTTATGTTTCCACAGTACCTTACCGGTTTTGGGCTCCAGGGCAAATATCAGTCCCTCTTTAGTACTGCCGAACATGACGCCGTCTTTTTCAACTTGCATGGACGGAGCATGTTCGTAACCGAAGCCGACATTGCTTGCCCACAATTCGCGGGGCTTGTCGCCTTTGGTTGCGTAGCAGACAATGCTGTCGTTCATCGTCTTACTGTACACCTGTTCGCCATCTTCCGACAAGCCGATAGTTTCACGTACCATAGACTGGAACGTGCGCCATACGGTTTCGCCGTTTTCCAGGTTGATGGCTGTCATTGCACGTTGCGGGTCGGTGATAAATACTTTGCCGTTTGCAGCTACGGGCCATACGGCGGCAGGGGAGAAGTGCATGCGGGTCAGTCCGCCTGTCCACTTCCATAGTTCCTTGCCATCTGACTTGTTCAGCGCATAGAGGGTATTGTCCCATGCACCGAAGATAACCTTGTCTGCCGTTACCAACGGTTTGGTTTCAATGTACCCTTTCACACCGTTGTATGTCCATATCACTTTACCTGTGCGGACGTCGATGGCGCGGAGAGTGTGGTCGCTGGCGCCGATGTAGGCAATGCCGTTCTCGATGGTTACTGCACCCAATACAGGTTCTCCGGCTTTCACAGTCCATAGCAGACTGCCGTCTTTACTGTTCAAACCATAGATGTTGCGGTCGGCAGAGCCGAATACGACGATACCCTCCGCCACTGCCGGAGTACCAACAATGCGTTTGCCGGACTGGAAACTCCACAACTTTTTACCATTCTTCAAAGCATAGCAAGTCAGGACTCCCATATCATCTCCTACGAATACCTTATTCTTTTCTACCGCAGGAGAGCAATAGATACCTGCACCGGTCTGTACGATCCACTGTTCCTTTGCATTGGGGTATTCTTTGTTTACCGAGAAATCGGGGTACTTCTCTGCCTTCCCGTTGTGGTCGTAGTATTGTTTGGTCAGGGAGAAGGAAGCCCATTGCTGTTTCGGTTCGCCGATACGTTGTGTATAGACGAGGATAGAGTCTTGGGTGATGTCATAGATTCCATATCCGGGTTTACCGTCTTTGTCGCGCAGGTTGCTGCGCATCAGGATACCGGGAATGCCGTCGTATCGTAAGTCGCGGTTGCGGTGGTAGTGTCCGCCTATAAATAGGCGGATGTTGTAAGGGCGTACCGCGTCGGTCACTTCATACCAGTTGTCCACATCTCCTTCTATCAGCGGGTAGTGGGTGACGAGGATTACGGGCTTGTTAAGTTGAGAGTTGCCGGTGTTGAACAGGTTCATTCTTTCCGTCATCCAACGGATATCCTGTGGAACTACATGACCGTTTGCCATACGCATCAGCGGGCCGGAATTGAAACCGAGGAACAAGATGCCTTTATGCTCGAATTCAAAACGTTCGCCACCGAAGATTTCTTCGAAAGCTGTGCAGCCGGAATCACTCCATTTCGTTTCGTGATTGCCGAGGATGATATAGTATTTGACTTTCAGCAAATCCAGCGTTTCTTTTACTTTCAGCATGGTGGCGCGATCACCTTCTTCGGCAATATCGCCCGTCACCAGTACAAAGTCGATACTGTCTGTCGCATTAATCTGTGCTACGGTGCGCAGTAGGTCTTCTGTAGGATTGGGATTGTTGGGGCTGAAATGAATGTCCGTTATCTGGGCAAAACGGAATGTTCCGTGATCCGCATACAACGCAGCACTTTGTATAAATCCTACAGCCAGGAGCAAAATGTTTATTAATAATCTTCGCTTCATAAATGATGATTGGTTTAGTGTGTTATAGGTTTGTTCCTTCACTGAAGAAAGTGAGGATGGCATTCATTAATGTTTCTCTTTCAGCAGTAGTGCGCAGAGCTTCGAATGGGAAGCCCAATATACAAGTCTTATAGTCACCCTTGTAGGCTACTCCGGCACTCAGGTTGTTCTCAGAGTAACGCATTACGGTGTACGCGTCTTTAGTGGCAGGTTCGATGGCGTCGGGTGATTCCACCACGTAGCTGTCGGCATTCAGTTCGTTATGATACGTATAGTTGCCTGAAAGGGCGGGGAACGGAGAAGCTACACATTTCACCTTACCCTCTGTAGCCGCTTGTCCCACACGCCATTTATATTTCAGGACTTCTGTTGCGAATTTCTTGTCGGCATCCTGAGCCGGAGCCAGGCGGTTGTCCCAAAGGTCGGTACCGACATAAGCTCCTGAGACGAAAATGTTTCCACCTTGTCTGCAATATGCAGTGATAGCTTCCTGCATGGGCTGGCTGAATGTCTTGAATTCCAAAGGCCGTATACCGCCACGTCCCATCTTGGTCTGGCATTCTTTGCCGAGTATCAGGTCTACGTATGTATAGTCGTTCAGATTCATTGTTTGGTTCTCCACACTTTCGTCGCTGCAAGATATGAAAGAATATCCGGCTTTCAAAATAGCGGCTCCATGAACGGCGGGATAGTCGAATGTGTTTCCGGCAATTACCTTATCCTCATAATTGCCGTAACTGTCACCGAAACCGGAGGCGTCATCATCCATCCAGGGAATGGAACGGCGGTATTCTTTCATCTTACCAATGTAGCTGATATCTTTAAGATAAGGTACTCCGTGGTCTAAATCGTCCAGGAAGCCTGCAAGTAAAGACTCGGCCGGAGCGGGGGCAACGAAGTCCGCCGGGGCACTGATGCGGTCGAATCCGTTTACTATAATCACTAATCGATTATTACTATTAAATGCACGTCCGGCAGAAAGAATTTCAGATGGGAAACTTTCACCACCTTTGTTGACGGCGGTCACTTTATAGCTACATACCACTCCGGCAGGTAGGACGGTGCGGTAGGTGTTCTTATCCACCAGTACACCATTGTCAAAATCACCATCTCCGATACGGGTATAGACAATGTATTTCTCTGCATTCGCTGTCGGTTCCAGCGGGTCGGCAACGGGTTGCCAGGTCAGTTCTATTTCATTTTCGCCTACCATGCGCAGTGCCATATTATCTACTGGCAGAGGTTGGACGATATAGTCCATATGGTACTGTGAGCAGATAAACTGCAACATACCTTTATAGATAGCGCGGCTCACTGTGAAACGGAAGCGCGGATCCAGGCCATAACGCATATCGGCGAAGTTCTGGTGTGACAGTAACTCCAATAACATGGTAGGTACGCGGGGGACACGTGCTTCGTAGTAAGACTGGTTCCACATGCCGCGGCGTGTCCAGTTGGGCTCGTATAGGGTGCGGATATCCCGCACGATGTTTGACTGAATCAAATCGGTCATATCGTGGCTCAGGTAGCGGGATGCACCGTTGGCATATTCTTCGTTGTAGGCATTGGTGTAGTAGATACCCAGTGTTCCGATGATCGAATCGTTCAATGTAGTCCCGGCATCGGAGTGAAAGGCAAAGGCCATATCTACCGGGATATTCAGTCCTGCCTCCGTAGGATTGACGGAAGAACCACCGGCAAGGTAATTCACCCAGATGCCACGGCTTTTGTAATCGTCGGTATAGTCATTTTTTCCATGGCTTTCGGAGTAAACACTATCGGGGATCCCAGCCCATTGCAGCCAGTAGCGTGCAGCTTCGCAGAAGCGGGGATAACCGCTGACTTCGTAGTTATTCAGTTGAGAGCTGAGAGTTGGGAGTTGAAAGTTGGCTGCGCTTTTTCCCGATTCTTGAGAACTTTTTATATTCTCTGTGGCGCCTTCATCAGAAATGCAGCGGGCGATATTTCCCATACCTCCACCGATTTTTATGGCATCGGCAGTGACAATGCGTCCGGCTTTATCGGAGCGGTTGTTTAAGACGACTTTGTAAGCATCATGCTTTCCGGCGTCAAAACTGAATGTTCCCAGATAAATCCAGGTTCCGCCACCCATCTGTTGGTTGACTTTGAATTGGGATACACCACCTTTATGATAAACGGTGTAAAGTGCATCGTCCGTACTATTAGGCAGTGATTTGTAGGAAACGTATACGGCATACCGTCCGGTGGCGGGAAGTTCCGGTATCCATTCAGCAGTACTTTCTTTGTCTTTTTTGCCTTTCACAGTTTCAATGGCACGGAAGGTTCCTTCGCGGAACGGGTTCTCGAAATCAACATACTGATTGCGCAAGTGTGCAAAACCTTCACCTGCACCTTGCACCCAGTTTTTATCACCTGACTTTTCGATATAAACGGAACGGCTGTTGAGACATCCGTCATTGTCTATAATTATTTCAGTCGTTTGGCTGTCCCGTTCGCGGGGCATCAACACATTGGCACCTGCATTCTCCAGCATAGGAACCAGGAAAGGAAGTACATAGCTTTGCGTGTACAAATCCTCTACTGTCTGGAAGATACGGGCACGTTGCCATTCCCAACGTGTCAGTTTGGACTCATAATAGAAACCGTGGCTTTGCCACAAAGCGATGTGGCGGTTCTTTAGCCCATTCGTGGGAGAGTAGGGCACGGAAAGAGCCGTCACTAAAGGCTTTGTACCGGCGGGGGTGAATGTTCTGGATTTTTTGTCCTTCTTGCTGCGTAGCGCCTGGGGAATTAATTCTTCAATGCTACGTTTGTTCGTGCGGATTTGCAAGTCATAGCTGGAATACTCTGCCGGAAGCAGTGCCTTCACGCCTTGATAAATCTCTGATACGTTATCTTCCCGGAAAGGAATATAAGCGCAGTTCATATTAGCGAACAGTTGCAAGGTATTTCTTTCCACGGCAACGGAGTCGATGCGGATACGCCCAATGGAAACCTCTTTCCGTGCGGCGGCATCCAGAAATCGACCGATCTCCTGGCGGACCTCCGTCGAAAGCTCTTGCGCGCCTCCCGTCAGGGGGATGAGGGAGGCGGTGAGCAAAGTGAACAAAAAATGAAGTCTTACATTCATGATGATGTCTTAAGTTAATTATTACTACTTATCTTTTTTAATCAACAAGCAGAGTCCGATGAATGTGAACAGGGCGTTGAATATCAACAGTTCGTAACTGAACTGGTAACCGTTGAACCATGCCTCCGAATTCTTTTGCAGAACAAAGCAAAGGATGGGGGAGAGGATGGCCACCAGTGGAATATATTTGTCGCGAACCTGTTGTTTCATGAAGATACCGAATGCGAACAAACCGAGGATGGGGCCGTAAGTGTAACTTGCAAGGATATATACGGCATCGATTACGCTTGTATTATTCAGTAGGTTGAATACGAAAATCGTGATACCCATGATTGCCGCCATACCGATGTGTACGCGTTTACGCACTTTTACGATTTCTTCTTCCGTCTTGCCTTTTGTTCCCAGAATGTCCACGGTGAATGAAGTAGTCAGAGCCGTCAATGCCGAGCCGGCTGCGGAGTAAGCCGAAGATATCAGTCCGACGATGAACAATATACCTACGATGGCCGGGAAATAATCGCCGGTAGCTATCAATGGGAAGAGTTCATCGCTCTTATCCACTTGGATGCCTTGATTACTTGCAAAGATATAGAGCAATACGCCCAGCATCAGGAACAACAGGATTACGAAGAATTGGGAAATAACACTTGTTATCATGTTCTTCTGCGAATCTTTGAAGTTCTTGCAACTGAGGTTGCGTTGCATCATGTCCTGGTCCAGTCCGGTCATGGCAATCATGGTGAATGCTCCGGCAAAGAACTGCTTGAAGAAATATTGTTTGCTGTTTACATCGTCGAAGAAGAAGATGCGGGACATGTCACTGTCTGCAATCGTACTGATCATGCTGCTGAATGACAGGTTCAAGTCGGATGCGATGTAACAGATGCAGAGCACTACCGATACCACCAGACAGAATGTTTTCAATGAATCTGTCCAAATCAGGGATTTCACTCCGCCCCGGAAGGTATAAAGCCACACTAATGCCACCGTAATTGCGACATTCAGTATGAAAGGTAATCCGAAGGGCTCGAACACCAGCAATTGTAGTGTCAGACATACCAGGAACAGGCGAACTGCCGCACCCAGCATTTTGGAGATAAAGAAGAACCATGCCCCCGTCCGGTAAGAGGACATTCCAAAGCGGTCTTCCAGATATTCATAGATGGACACCAGGTTCATCCGGTAAAATAACGGCGTCAGTACGAAAGCTATGATGAGCTGTCCCGCAACGAAACCTAACACCATTTGCAGATAGCCGAAACTACTGGCGGCTACCATACCCGGCACAGATACATACGTCACTCCGGAGATGCTGGAACCAATCATGGCAAATGCCACGACGTACCAGGATGATTTACGGTTGCCGACAAAGAAACCTGCATTGTCGGCTTTTCGGCCGGCTATGTAGGATATGGTGAACAGTATCACGAAGTAGGCGGCGATGGTGATGATTACGGATATCGGGCTCATGTTAATTATGGATTAATTATTATTGGTGAATTCTCAATATTTAATTCTCATCGTAAAGGAGATACGGTTTACGCTGTACCTTGAATTTTTCCACATCGTCTTTCCACATTGCTTTGATTTCATCGGCACTCTTTCCTTCTTTTATCATTTTCCGCACATAATCCCTGCCTACCAATAGCTCAAAGAAAGGACGGAAGAAATGGTCGTCCAGATTCAGGTTACGGTATGCGTCGATAATGTAGCTCAAATCCACTCCACGCTTCCAGATTTCCTCATCGCTCATATTACTAAGGTCTACTCCATGACATAATTTGTTCAGTTGAGGCGGATTCTTTGCTCCGGGAATACTTCTCGGGGTGAAACTATAACTGTAGCCGGTCATATTGGGGTGTCCGTACACCTGGAATGGAAGTGAAGTTCCCCTGCCCAGGCTGACGGGAGTTGCTTCAAAGAAACAAGTAGCCGGATACAGATATATCGACTTCATATTCGGCAGGTTGGGAGATGGGGGGATTGGCAACTGATACTTGGTCTGGTGTGTGTAATTCTTACATTTGATAACTGATAAATCACACTTGCGTGAGCCGGGAAGCCAGCCTTCTCCGTTCACCATTAATGCAAGTTCCCCTAAAGTCATTCCATGAACAATGGGAATTGGCAGCCAGCCTACACCTGATTTATGTTTCATGTCCAGAATAGGACCGTCTACGTAATGTCCGTTCGGATTAGGACGGTCCAGTATCAATACTTTCTTGTTGTAGTCCGCACAAGCATCCATCAGTCGGCACATGGTGATGTAATAGGTGTAAAAACGCAGACCGACATCCTGGATATCCACTATCAGGATATCAAACTTCTGCATGGATGTTTTGCTTGGCTTTTTATCTTTGCCATCGTAAAGGGAAAGGATGGGTACACCTGTCTTCGAATCTACTGAACTGGATACATGCTCGCCTGCATCTGCATCCCCACGAAAACCATGCTCCGGTGAGAAGATGGCAACGACGTTAAATTTATTTTCCAGGAGAATATCCAGCAGATGTTTGTCTCCTATCATTCCTGTATGATTGGAGAATATTGCAATCCGTTTACCCTTCAGGAGAGGAAAATACTCGGAAGTCTGTTCGTCACCCAAAATAACCCGGTCTTTTTGCGCTTGACAACATAATGAGGCACTGCACAATACAAAGATAAGTAGCAGAAATTTCTTCATAATAGTATTATTGTTAAGGGGATGTTCGTTGCAACAAAGATAGACTTTATTTTAATATCAAAAACACTTATTTTATTATTTTTAGCATTATAATTAATAATTTGCAAATAATTGGTCATTCACCTTAATTTATATAGAAGAAGTGTTATCTTTGCTGTGAACCTAAAAAAATCATCATCATGAAATTTACTAATTTATTTGTAGCACTTGTGTGCTTTTTCAGTTTGGCTGTTCAGCCATTGTCGGCCGGTAAAAAGAAAAAAGTTCAGAACCAGGAACAAAAGATTGCTTTGGGCGTCTGGGACGATGTGGACACGAATGCCTCGGTCGAATCTCTGATTCTTTGGATGAAGCCTTTTGATGAGGCTGGTATCAAGAATTATTATATGTGTGGCTCGCCGGAAGTGGTAGCACGCTATATTGAAGCGGCTAAATCTTATAAAGGAGCGAAGGTACATGCCTGGATGTTTACGGTGAACGCTCCCGGAGATTCGGTGGCGTTGGCACATCCCGAATGGTTTGACGTGAACCGGATAGGGTATAACAGTCATGAATACGATCCTTATGTGAAACATTACAAATGGTTGAGCCCTTCGGTGCCGGAAGCCCGGCAGTTCATGAAAAATAAAGCGGCTTCTTATGCCGCTTTGGACGGGCTGGCTTCTGTGCATCTGGATTTTATCCGTTATAATGATGCTGTGCTGGGACGGCGTTTGCAACAGCATAAATTCAAGATTCAGCAAGACACCTATCGGGCTGAGTATGATTTCGGGTATCATCCGGTAGCGATAGAGAAGTTCAAAAAAATATTCGGTTATTCTCCGTTGGATTTACAGGACCCATGGATGAGCCCGGAATGGTTGCAGTTCCGCCTGAATGAGGTTACTTCTCTGGTGAATGAAATTGTGGAAGCCACCCATGCCGAAGGAAAACTGGTTTCAGCGGCTGTATTCCCTTACCCTACCCGTGCCCGTATGACGGTTTATCAGGACTGGCCTACCTGGAAGATAGATATTGTCTGTCCGATGAATTATCAGTCATTCTATTCGGAAAACCTGGAATGGATACCGTTTAGCATTGAGAACGGTTTGCGCGAGACTTTCCACAAGAATAAATATGTATCAGGATTATTTGTTCCCGATATTACTGCCGAAGAATTATATAAAGCTGCAAAGCTGTCTGTTGAAGCAGGTGCAGACGGAGTGAACTTCTTTAATGCACGCTCTTTGCTGAAAGACGGCAAACTGGAGGTGGTGAGCAAGATTAATCAGGAATATAATTTGTGATTGTCATCGGACCGGTTTCATCACTGAATAATTTGTAAAATACGGGGTCCTGGAGTAAGGCTTTCAATGAATATAGTTTGCCATCTACCAGGACCTCGTCACGTATTAACCGGACCCCGTGGCTGTAGTCCACATAGCCAATACCATGTGCTGCACTCAATGGTTGAATGGGCTTCCCGTCAGGATAATGCCAGCCGTAAATAAATAGTCTGCCCGGTTCATTGGCTATCCGGTTAGTGATGACAATGTCTTTTTTATGTCCGGAAATCAGTCTGTCCAAGTCTTCGCCGGCCTTTTGACGGGCTGCTTCAATGATAGAATCATGGCGGGCAAATACAGGGATCGTAGTCATTGTAGCATCCGGAGTCATAGGTTGAGGCTCTAACTTAACCGGACTGTGACGATGAATCAGATTAGATAGTTTCCGCGTGGGCAATGTCGCCCCAAATGAATCTGCCAGCTTCTGGGCTGTAAGCGGTAACATCGGGATACGAAGAAAATCCGTATCTGTGCCTATCGCCAGAAAGTCGGATAATACGCAAAGTGTAACTTCATGCCATATCCCTTTAGAGTCCTGCAGACTATCCGTCAGATATATAGGTTGACGAAAGGATGTCGGAACATTTCCTTGGATAATCTCTTTATAGACCACAGAATCACGTTCTTCCGCCGTCATATTCATGACTTGGCGGACAAACCCACTTCCTGTGACAGCTCCTTTGTTTCGGGGAGGAAACTGGAAAATGTGAGGTTTCGCTATTGAGTCCTGACGATAAGTATCGTAGGCTCTTTTCCCCATAAACTGGTATCCTGCTCCTTCATACTTGGTACCGGAAAATACAGATTGAATATATCCGTTTCGCTCCACGAGTATCGTATGATAAATCTGGCGTTCCGGATTCTTTCTGGAATAGAATTGGATTCTCCGGTTATTCGCGGTGAAATAGATGATGCTGTCATTTTCTGTTTTGTTCCATGTCAGTCGTTTCATGTTCTTTTTCAGATAACGCTGCATCAGATAGGTTCTGTGCCAGGTTCCGCCTTTTCTGGAAACGAATGGTTTTCCGTCCAGTAAGGCATTTGCGTCATCGTAGCACGCTACAAATAAACTGTTGTCGGGAGAGGCTTCCAACCACTTCTTTAATTTATTGCCATAACGTTCATTGTCCCAGTTATAGTTGCTGTCAATGAAAGATATTTTCTTTATATAGGCGGGAATTTCGGAATTGGCATCCATAAAACCGAAAATGAAATTACCTCCTCCACTATGGCTGTTCAGTTCTATGTGAGGGTGATATTCGGCGAAAAGGGAAAGAAGATATTCCACTGTTTCCTTAATCTTTTCGTCTCGCATCGGTTCGGCTTTTCTCCAACTTCCCCAGCTCTTGGTGTTGGCTTCCAGGTAGATGGTTACGAAGTTGTATTCTTGGTTTGCAGCTCTGATAAACCGCGTCTGTGCTCCGATGTGTTGTATGTGATAATGCCAGTCATCACCTTCTGTCGGCATCTTTCCTATGGTCCAGTCCGTGCTATTGCCATTGGGCAAGGCATACAATACAAGTTTGGTTGGTTTGCTTTTGTCAAATTCTGCCTCTGAAGGAGCATTGATATGGATTTTGATTCCCGGAGTATATACAAAAGAAATTTCCTGCTCCTGGAAATAAGGGCTTGTTATGAATCCCTGGTTAGAGAGTGAGGAGCACCATAAAAAGATTGCAAGAAGAATGTTTTCCATATTGTTTCAGATAAGTGGGTATATATACAGCAAAGTTAGATGAACTTTTGATATTTACAATGAAGACATAAAAAATGCGTAGTTGAATGGCTCTCAACTACGCATTTATGAGGATCAGGTTTTAGTTAACGTCCCACCATACATTGTTTTGTATGCTGTTGTTTCCACCCATACGGCTTTCGGCTTCTTTCACGTTAGTAGCATTCACAGTATATTCTGAAGAAGGATAATATATACGCTTGATATAAGCATTCGGCGTATTATTGGCCTGGTCGGAAGGATTCATGTTGAACACACTTGAACTAACGCTTGCGAACGGCATGAGCGTAGGCTTGTGGAACTGACGGTGGTCAGCCCAAGTCTCGAAAGAACATTCCTGGAACTGAGCGATATATTTCTGGGTAAGAATCTTGTCCAAAGCTGTATTGCTGGTTCCTGTAATGTCGTCGTAGCTGGCTGTGGTTCCATAATAGTTTGGAGAGGTAGAAGCCAGGTAGCTTACAATGTTGCTTTCCGGAACACCGAGTTCAGTCATGCTTGAACGCACACCTGCTTCATATTCCGATTTGGCATCACCGCTCACAAGACCTAATTCGATGGCGATAGCTTTCAGGAAACACAGTTCACTGTATTTGAACAGAGGATACTTTCTGTCGATAGTTTCATAATACCATGGGCCGATTTTGGAGAAGTCACTTACAAACTGACCATTGTCCATGGCAGCACCTACACCGGAGGCTACGTGTCCCGGATCTGTACCATCCCAATTGCCGGTCATACCTTCCGTTGCAGGAGCTTCGATGATACCTGCCGGTTCAAAGTGAATAGGAGCGCGGGGATCAACAACTGCAGGAGCATTTTTGGCAGCAAGAATAGCTTCGGTAATGTTCTTGTTTGCTTCACGGTCGGCTGCGGTGGGCCATGCCAATCCGCCGAGACCTTGCACGAGACGTTTGTAAGCTGTTGACATATGCAATACGGAAGAACCTTTGTGATAATAAATCGGGTTCTGGGCGAACTTGTCTTCACCTTGCTTCAAGAAAGCGGCATCGGCATCATTGCTGAATACACCTGCCGAGATAGCAGCGGCAGCTTCCGTTTTAGCCTTGGTAGCGTCTACGTCAGAGATACGGACAGCCATACGTAACCGGAGGGAATTAGCGAACTTTTTCCATTTGGCAGCGTCACCGGCGTAAATGAGGTCATAAGAACCTACATTGTTAGCGGCTGATTCGTCCAGTTTGCTTGCAGCGTCCTTCAATTCGTCGAATATCGTATAATAGATATCCTTCTGAGTGTCATACTTAGGCTGGTCAATGTCATTGGCAGCTTCAGAGTAAGGCACATCACCCATACAGTTAGTCAAACGCAACATCGCATACGCTTTCCAGATGCGGGCCATCTGTACGACATTGGTATGAACCGGATTACTCTCATTGGCACGAATCAGAGAGTTGGCATTGGTCAACACGGTATAGGTCAACTCCCATATATTGTCCACATAACGTGCGTCTATGTTATAGTCGGAAGCAGAAAGACCGTCATTGGCTGCATATTCGCAGAAAGTACTGATCATCAACTGGTCTATCTGTTGCCATTGGTTGGCATAGGGAATACCACGTCCCTGTATGAATATCAATTGAAACTTAGGATCGACTGAACCCGGCGTCGGGTTGTTGGGGTCAGTATTCATATCATCAAAATCGCCGACACAGCCCGCAAGGGTCATTGAAAGACCGACAATGCTTATAATAGATTTAAATAACTTATTCATATTCTTTCCTTTATTTTAGAATGTAACGTTAAGATTGAAACCAAATGAACGGGTAGAAGGCAAAGCGGCCGTTTCAACACCCTGTCCGTTACCGGTGGAGTATGTACATTCAGGATCGAATCCCGGGAGGTTATTGTACAAGAAGCATACGTTATTGGCCACAGCGCTAATCTTGATACCGCTGATGATGGTCTTGTTGAACCATTTGCCCGGCATTGTCCAAGAGAAGTTAAGTTCGCGGAGGCGTACATTGGTGGCGTCATAAATGTAGTTTCCGATATTGCCATAGAACTGTCCCCAATAAGCGGTAGGATTAAGTTCCACTGTGTTGGCAGCTCCTGTATTCACATTCACACCCTGAGAGATCAATCCCTTGCCAGTTGTATAATACTCTTCGCGTCCGACAGCAGTCTCTTTGGTCTGACCGCAGGATTGCAGGCGCATCATGGATTGCAGATAAATATCGCCACCATAACGAACGTCGATCAGGAAGCCGAAGGAGAAGTTTTTCCATCTGAGTGAAGAACCGATACCTGCGGTCCAGTCCGGGTTCATATTACCGGAAACACGGAGAGTAGGATCTACGATGTATTTGCCATCATCACCGACAAGGCGATTACCCTTTTCGTCATATTTGAAACCATTGGTGTAAATCTGTCCGTAAGGTTCGCCTACTTTAGCCATTACGTAGCAGTTCTGTCCCATAGGACGTGCCAGGGTGATGGATTCTACTCCTTCGTAAAGTTCTACAACTTCAGAAGAGTTCTTGGCGAAGTTAACCCAAAGATTCCAGTTCCAGTCACGGGTGCGAATAGGCGTGGTGTTCATCTGAATCTCCCAGCCCCAGTTGTCAACACGTCCGGCGTTGATATACTTGGCACTGTATCCTGAGGTGATAGATGAAGGCATGGAAATAATTTGGTTGTATGCACGTTTGTTATAGTACGTAACGTCGAATCCTAAACGGTTGTCAAGGAACCGGATGTCAGCACCGAACTCCATTGATTTGATAATTTCCGGTTTGAGATTAGCGTTCGCTTTCGTAGAAGGCTCGGCTACTCCCATCAGGCCCCCTGCCATGTTGGAGACTGTAGATAATACGGATAATAATTGGTATGGGTCGGTGTCATTTCCTGCCTCTGCATAAGAAGCACGCAGTTTGGCGAAAGAGATCCAGCTGGGAACGTCTATCTTAAACTTGGTCAGCATGTCGGTTACAACCCAACCCAAAGAGAATGAAGGATAGAAGAATGAGCGATTGTCCTTCGGCAATGTGGACGACCAGTCGTTGCGTACGGTTACATCGAAGAACAGGTAGTTGTCCCATGACAATTGTCCCAATGCATAAAGGGATTGAACTTCCTTTTCAGATTTATAAGTTCTTGTCGTCGTCGACTGTCCGTTTTGAATGGTGTAAAGTTCGGGGATATTCAAACCTTCGGCTGTAGCATAGAAGCTGTTATATTGGCGGTTCATTAAGTTGCCACCAACGGAGAGCATACCGGAGAATTTGGAACTTGCAATGTTTTCTTTTTGGGCTGTAACCAGGAAGTCAGCATTGTATTCGGCCATGTTGTATTGACCGGTTGAGAAACGTCCGTCTTTGTAGCCGGCGCTTGAAATCAAGTCATGGCGTATCCATTTTTCAGTTTTCTTGCCGTAGGTATCACCACCAAAGCGAATCATTGCTTTCAACCAGCTGTTTACTTCATAGGACAGCGATGCAAAACCGTTAATACGGTTGGTTACGTCCTTGTTCCCGCTGAGAGAGGTCAGTGCATACGGGTTATTCACTACTGTAAGCATACTGGGATACCAGTCGATAATCTTTCCATCCTTGTCGAAAACATCTTTCATCTCATGCAGGTTAATACTGCGCGGAGTATAAATGAGGGCGAATATAGGGTTGAAGCCGGATGCAGAGAATTCAGGACGGCCTTCACCTTTCTGATAGGTGTAATTCAGTTTAGCATCAAGAGTCAGGTTCTTGATGATTTCACCACCGGCACGAACGGAGAAGTTTGTCTTATTCAACTTGTTGTTGGGAATAACACCTTTACGCGTTGTGTTGGACATACCTACACGATAATTCATCTTGCCGGAAGAACCTGTCACGTCGAGAGAGTTACTCCAGGACGTACCTGTATCCATAAAATCAGAGTAGTCATTGTTTTTGGCTTCCATAGCACGGGTTTGTCCAGTCCAGTCGGTAACAACAGTTCCCATTTTAGGTCCCCAGGAGTTACGGGAGGTGGCAACGTATGCTCCGTCCGTACCTTGACCAAATTCATTCTGGAATTCCGGTTGAATCATCACATTCTCAAAAGTGAAGTTACTATTGTAGGAAACTTTGGTTTTGCCTCCTTGTCCTTGTTTCGTAGTAACGAGGATTACACCATTACCACCACGTGAGCCGTAAAGTGCTGTAGCCGAAGGACCTTTCAATACGGAAATAGATTCAACGTCATCGGGATTCAGCATGGATAATCCGTCACCGGTGTCCGAATAGCCTGCACCCCAGGAGTTTGTGTTTACGTCGTCAACGCCTTGAGAGTTATCAAACGGGATGCCATCCACTACAACCAAAGGCATGTTATTGCCGGATATGGAGTTATTACCACGGATAACGATACGGTTTGAACCGCCGGGAACAGAAGTCGAGGAGATATTCATACCGGCAATCTTACCATTCAAGGATGTAGCGATGTTTGCAGTACGATTTTCAATAAGAGCGTCACCTTTTACATCTTGCACGGAATAGCCGAGGGCTTTCTTTTCACGCTTCATACCTAATGCTGTGACGACTACTTCATCCAGAGCATAGTCTGTACCGCTTAATTGTATTTTATAAGTCGTATTACTCGTAATGGGAATTTCTTGCGCATCAAATCCGATGAAGGATACGATAAGAGTTTTTCCATTAGATGGAATGTCGAGAGAGAATTTTCCGTCTATATCAGTTGCTGTACCGATACCTGTGCCTTGCACGAGGATAGTTGCTCCAATAATAGGTTCACCTTGAGTATCAGTAACAACTCCGGTTATTTTTCTTGAATTCTGTGTACTTGACGAGGTGGCATTCTGTGCATTTACACTCATTCCAGGGGCGTAACCGCTGCATAAAAGCATAAGTCCGGTTACTGATAGGATAAAAAGTTTTTTCCTTAACATAGATTTAATAAACAATAATGGTTAATAGTCCAGAATTATATCATACTAATGCAGATTCACTTTGACGCATTGCAATTGAGTTTGTAATGCCATTAATCATTCAAAGCGGAACCAGAGGCTGTTTGCACAGTTATCACATTACCAATGTCTAAGCACAATACACTAATTGTTACTGTAGTGAAGAGCTTGTTGTTTCTTAATGCTCGTCTTTTGCGATCTTCATTCATAAAATAGTTGATGATTTTGTTGTTAATTTAATAGTATTCTCAGAAATAAGGGGAGATGGACAGTATAGAAATAGTTGAGACCATTTCTTCTGTTAGATAAATTGTTGTTCCATAGGCTCTTTTTTATTTTAGGTTTAACTTATTTTATGTCTCTCTTTCTTAAATTATGTATTGGCTAAGTTCCAAGAG